>Ga0265331_10000022_pt1 | contig 240970 bp, 202 predicted proteins | sample 41923metaG_FD_202088 | JGI IMG/M metagenome (GOLD analysis project Ga0265331, IMG submission 202088) | Rhizosphere microbial communities from Carex aquatilis grown in University of Washington, Seatle, WA, United States - 4-19-23 metaG | ecosystem: Host-associated > Plants > Roots >... | reverse complement strand
ATTCACGAGGCGGCACACCCGCTCCCTGACCTCAGAAAGCTGAAGCCGGTGCGACTGCGGCGGCGCGTCGACGTCGTGCGCCTGCTGCGTGAAAGTCGCGATCAGCGGTGATCGTGTATCTGGACACGAGCACTCTGCTGCGAGTGCTCTTCGGACAACGACCGATTCTCGATGGGTGGGGCACCTGGGAGCGCGCCTATACCAGTGAGCTGGCGGGCGTCGAGGCGCGGCGTGTCATTGACCGCCTGCGTTTGGACGGCGCACTGGACGATGCAGGAGTTGGAGCGGCTCAACAGCAACTGGCGCGCATCGAGGCGAGCATCGGCCGCATCCGTCTGACGCGTGTCGTGCTGAGCCGCGCCGCGCTGCCCATGGCCACCGCCGTCAAGACGCTGGATGCGTTGCACCTCGCCAGCGCCTTGCTGTTCCAGGAGCGGCGCAACGCCGTGCTCACCTTTGCCACCCATGACGCGCAGCAGGGAAGCGCCGCCCGCGCCCTGGGCTTCCCGTGCATCGGCGTGTGAGGTCTTCTGGAAGCGTGTGCAGCGGCAGCTTTTTGCTCCCTCTCCTTCCCAAGGAGAGGGCGGGGGTGAGGTTGAGGCGTCGGCGGCGAATCCCCTGGTGGACAATGCCCACCCTACGGTTGTGAAACAGCGGCTGTCCGCAACCCCGCATCCAAACACGATCCAAACGTCACCGCGTTGCTACCATCCGTACCCTGGTCCACAGTGACGCTGCCGCCACTGCCGAAAGTCAGCTGGCTGCGCACACCCGACGCATCGACGTTCAATGTGCCGCCGGTGAAGCAGGGCTGGTCCATCGGCCGCACCAGCGATGTTGCCGTCGCCAGTGTCGCGTTGCCACCTATCCATTGGGCAGCGACGCCTCCGCTAATTTCGACGAGCCCGGTAAGACGGTGGATCGTGACTGTCAGGCCCTGTAGTGTCGCGCCGATCGACGACGCCGTCTGTGCACGCTCCTCGGCGACTCCGACGTCACCGTCCAGCGTGAACCCGATCGTTGCCGGCTGACACAAGTCGACTAGGCTGAAGTCTCTCAGCACAAAGCTGGCATTGAGGGCATCGGCAGTGACCGTCACCTGCCCACCGTCGGAACGTCTGTACACCATGCTGCCGTCGAGTATGGCCGCACCGCCGCGCAGGCGGCATGGCGACTCACCAAACCCAAGGGATTGGATGGTGGCGGCGAGGTCGAACTGCCCATCAAACAGCGTCGTCGCCGCGGGGCTCTCGAGCAGCGCACCGCTGTGCACTGCCATCTGCCACCCGCCGGGCACCAGGACGCTCGGACACAGTCCCGTTCCGGTCAACGGCGCCGCGCCGTCGAGGGTGACCGTGCCTTCGATTGTCGGAATTGCGCACTGCGCCGCGACGATCGGAATGCGAATCATCGCGGCCCCCGAATCGTCACATGTACTGGTGAGCGAACCGCCTGACGGGCAGTCGCCTGCACCGCCAGCGGCGCTGAAGAATGCGCTCAACACCGGCTCGAAAAAGGGCAGGTACGATAGTGCGTGCGCCAGTGCCGTGACCCCGCCTGCCAGCGCCTCGGTCGACACCGGGCAGCTGCTCATGGCACGCCCCACAGCCGCCAGGATCTCGTCGACGGTGACGGAACCGTCGCCGTCGAGGTCGCCGGCGGCGCACTGCTGAGTGGGGTCGGCGCCGAGTGCGATGTTCACGAGCGTGACCAACTCATCGACGGTCACGGTGCCGGAGCTGTCGCAGTCACCGGCGCAGGTGGCAGTAGTGCCGAGCGCGAAGGTGGGAGCGGCAGGAGCTGTGGCGATAGCGACCGCTAGTGCGACGAGGAGTCCTGCTCGCCGCAGCCGCATTGCCCACAGCACGCACGCCCCCAGCAACACCATATATGCCACCGACCCGTGTGCCTTCGGGTCCACAGCGCAGCCTTCAGCAGAACGACGGGGTGCCGACGTACTGCTGGCGACCGGGGCTGGCGACGGCGCGCTGGTTGGAACCGCGGTTGGTGTGGGCGCGGCCGCGCTCGCCTCGCAGGCATCGCCAACCCCGTTGCCGTTGGCATCCGCCTGGTCGGCGTTGGCCACGTGCGGACAGTTGTCGAACGGATCCGCAATGCCGTCGCCGTCTGTATCGCCGGCGCGGACAACCGCCAGCCGCCCATCAGCGCCCGCGGTGGTGAAGGCCACATGCGCGCTGGTCGCAGTGAACAGCGGACTGATCAGGCGCTGCACACGCTGTCCCGTCGCTTGGCATTGCGCCGGTGCCGTGCACTCGGCATCAGTGGTGCAGGAGCCCAGCGCCAGATGACATTCACCGCGACCGGGCGTGCTCGTCGGCACACAGAACTGGTGCTCGCCGCACGGGCTGACCGCCAGCGTCGTGTCGCATGCGGTGTGCAGGTTGGTCACACAGCCGCCCGGCGGCAGGTAGCAATGCGCAGCGGGACCACAGTCGGTGGCACCACTGCATGCGTTCCCGGTGTCACTGCAGATTCCCACACTCACCACACCTATCGTGGTAAGCACGCCCGAGACGATGCTGCCGTCGGCCTTCTGTCGCTGGGAGCGCTGGAACTTGCTCGTGGTCACAGGTTGCGTGCCCTGCGCCGCCAAGGCCTTCGCGATGTTGAAGGTCTGGAGCACCAGGTCATCCATGCTGCCGTCGCCGTTGAGATCCTGACCCTGCTGACCTTCCAGGGTCAGAAACGTCACGCTGTCGGGCGTGAGCGTATACGGCCGGCGCGGATCGCAGGTTTCGGACGCGCAGGGAATTGCCGCTTGGCCGGTGTTGATCAGCCGCCGCGTGCGCATGTCGTACACCTGCATGACGAAATCGTCGGTGTCACCGTCGCCGTTGAGATCCTGGCGCTGCATCGCCTCGCTGGTGCGAAAGGCAATCAGGTCGGGGATGAGGACGAACTCTTCCGCAGCCTGGTCCGTATTGATCAGCGTGCCCGTGGTCAGGTCGTACAGCTTCAACACCACGTCGGGAACGTCGTAGCCGGATTGGTTCTTCCGCCCCCTGTCCTCGATTCTGGTGAATGCCAATGTGTCACCGGCCAGGTCGACTCGCGTTGCGCTGATCCCCAGATTTGTCCACGGCTCCGTGCCGTCGGCCGAGGTTACCTGCACCACGAGGCTCTCTAGCTTGCCGTCGCCGTCGAGGTCGCGTTCCTCGTCTGCTTCGGACACCAGCGCGGCCACCCAGCGTTCCGACAGGGCGACGGAGCGCGCCGCTCGCTGGAGGTTGATAACGCGCCCGTCCCGCCCCGTATAGAGTTGAACGACGGAGTCTTTGGTATCGCCGTCGCCGTTGAGGTCGGTTTCCGAGTCCTGCTCCGGAGACAAGAACGCGGCGCGCTCGCCGACGATTGCAACCTGGCCGGCGGGCGCAATGACCGACATCGCGGCGCCAGCCTGTCGCGTGTCGAACACTTCGAGCAGCGTGTCGCTCGCGTCGCCGTCGCTGTTGAAGTCGGCGGCCGGATCGTTGCGGTCTGGCCCGGCGACGAAGACGTCCGAGCAGTTGTCATGGGCGACACCATCGCCGGTGTTGTCGCACATATCGTTGTGGTCGTTGGGAACCAGGTTGCTGGCCGTGCTTTCGAAAGCCAGGGTGCGGCCGTCGCCGGAGAGCGCGGCGTGATGCGAGGCGCCGTTGCCTTCCGCGCCGCTGGCCGCAACGCTGAGGCGCTGCGTGAAACCAGTCGCTCGGTCGTGGATGAAGATGTCGCTGCAGTTCTCCTGCGCCTGGCCGTCCAGGTTGTTGTCGCACACATTGTTGGTGTCACCCGGCACCAGATTGCTGGCGGTGCTGGCGAACGCCACATACCGGCCCTCGTCGGAGATCCCGAGGATGCTGTCGAACGACGGCCCGTTGGCCTCGGTGCCGTCGGAAGCGACGCTCACCCGCGTCGTCGTGCCACGCCCGTCGCCGTAGGGGCTGTCGGAGGCAACGCTGACCTGCTGGGTCGTGCTACGCACACCATCGTAGATGAACGGCACGTCATTCACGAAGATGTCGAATGCCCCGTTGGTGTCGCCGGGAACCAGATTCGTTGCCGCGCTGGTGTAGACGACGGACCGGCCGTCATTCGATAGCATCGCCGACAGCGACTGATTGTTCGCTTGTTGGCCAGCAGTGCTGTAGCTGACAAGGCGATTCTGGCCGACAACGTCCGGGCCCCGGACGAGAACATCGGCGCAGCTCGGCGTCGAATCCACCAGGTTGAGGCAGAAATCGTTTTGATCGGGAGTGACAGAGCCATTGGCGAGGTTGTGGTCGAAAGTGACAAACGTGGCCACGTTCCCATCCTCGGAGACCGAGGGCGGCTGCAGCGTCGATGGATCTGAGGGCCCCCTGTCGGAGTTTTGGTCGCCCACGTTGCTGATAGTCCTGCTGAGCAGGTCGATGCGAACGCCATCGGAAACGCCATCATGATTGTCATCGCGTTCCCAATCGTCGAAGTTCCCGGTCCTCAAATGATCACGATCGACATCGACGACGTCCACCACCCCTTCCGCCCCCGAAAATTGAGGTGTCAGCGTGTCGACGTCGTAGGTGCCGAAGGTCACAAAACGCCCGCTGGACGTGATGAATGGAAAGAGCGAGTCCCGAATACCTGGCCGCGGCGGAAGGAAGAAGCTTTGGCTCATCATAACGGTCGCCGTGCCGCCGGGTTCATCGAAGACGCCGTTGCCGTCGTGGTCGCGGTCGTACACGAAGATCTGCGAGACGCCGCCGCTGTCACGCGCCGCGACGGCGACGTAGCGGCCATCGCCCGACAGCCACGGCTGGATCGCCGCGGCGGCGGGTGGGACATTCGGCCAGTCGAGTTGCACCGTCTGCGGTCCGCCGCCGCGCAGGTCGACGACGTAGCTGGTCAGGCGCGACTGGCCTGCGGCCAGCGTCATTTCACTGACCCGGGATATTGGACTCACTTGGCCAACTTCACCCCAGCCCTCTCCTTGGGAAGGAGAGGGAGCGAGAGAAGAGGGGGCGAGAGGTGGCGCGATCAGGTTTGTCGCCGTGCTCTCGAAGGCTACCTGGCGCGCGTCCTTGGACAGCGACGGCCGGCCCGAGGCGCCGTTGGCGTCGCCACCGGTTGCGCTCACGCTGGCCCTGACGATCGTCCGGTGCGCCGCGTCCATCTCCGACACGCGCACGAACACCAGCCCCTTGGACACCACGACGCTGGCGCCATTGATCACCGGCGCCGCATTGGCCATGACCGGCGGCGCCGGCAGCAGGTCTTCGGCCGCCTGGTCGCCGCTGCGGAAGATACGCAGCGGCGTGTCGAACACATCGCCGTCGCCATTGACGTCGACGTTGCCTTGCAGCGGCTCGCCTTCGAGGTAGGCGACGATATCGCCCTCGACCGCGACGGCGGGAGACGAGAACGGCTCCGCATGCACGCGCGTCACGGCTCGCCCGCGCGCGGGAGGGACGCCAATGGACTGCTGCACGCCGGTGTGACGGTTTGCCAGCAGCAGCACTTCGTCCTTTGCGTCGTCGTCGCCATCGAGATCGTGCCCTTGGATGGCTTCCGGAACCACGGTGACGCGCAGGTCGGGTGATTCAATCAGACCATCGAGCGGCACCGCATCTTCCGCGACCATGCGGTAGCCGATGCAACGAGCACTGCGGCAACTCGCGTCCGTCGTACAGGGCAGGCCGCTGTCCTGGCACACGCCGGGGCCAAAGTGTGGGATCAGCCCCAGACCAGCTTCGTTTGCCACCCGCGAACGGAAGTCGAACAGCGACGGGCCGCACTCGCCCCCGGAGCAGTCGCTGTCAGCATGGCACGCCTGCCCGGCATTGGCGCCGCCGGTGCAGGTCGCCGTGCCGCACGTGTCGCCGGGGCAATCGGCGGCGGCGGCGCACGGGCGGCCGTCGTTGCCGCCGCCGGTGCATGCGGTGAGACCCGGGGCGCGCCGCGCCAGGCGCAGCACCGTGCGCGTGGCGTCGGCGGTGCCGAAGAAGGTTGCCTCGCGGGTCGCGTTGGGATCGCTTTGCGGCTCGAAGGTGGGTGCCAGGAGGCTGCCTTCGGGCGAGAACGACTGCAGGAACTCGGACCCGGGGATACGGATCGGCTCGCTACCGCCGGGAAAAGCCGGGATCGCTGAGCCGCCACGTAGCAGGCGTTCTACTGGGATGGTTTGATTGAACACCAGGATGCCGCTCCAGTCGATCGGCAAGAGCACGTTGCCGACGCTGTCGATGGTCAAGCGCAATTCGCTGGCCTGCGCCGTGCACGGCGGGATCGGGTCGCTGCAGAGGGCCGAATAGTCGTTCGGCAGCGGCAGCGCAGTGAAGTGCGAGAACACCGGGTCCGGTGCCGTGCCGCAGGTGCCGTCGACGGCGTAGAGGGCATCGATACACGCCAGGGTTTCGGGGTGTTGCGTGCACGGCGTAGTGGCCAGGCCACACGGCAGCGGCGCACCGATGGCGGTCACGGCGATCGTCGCCGGGCCGCTCAGCGTGCGTGCGTCGTCGGATGCGTCCAGCAGTCTGTCGGTGTTGGGGAAGAAGAAGCGCAGGTGCAGCGGATCGAGCACCTGCCCCGGCGCGGCCGGCGAAGCAGTCACCAAAGGAGTCACCTTGCTGACACCAGCCTGGGCGGCGCACACCGCGAGATCATTCTCGAGCCCCGCATAGGTCGGGGCCATGACGACAATGTTGCGCGGCCCATCAAGCGGAGTGAAGATGACCGAGATCACCAGGCCCTGAGGGACATCGAAGCTCGTGTTGGCGTCGCACGTTGGGCTCAAGCGCAGGTCGACTGGATCGGCCGGGCTGGCGAACGGCCGATCGATGGTGCCGTGCGCGCCGCGGAAGGTGTTGGTCGGACCCGGGATCTGATTGCAGCTGGCATCGAGGCGCGGCGCGCTGATCAGCAGAAGCGCCACCAGGGTGAGCCCGGAGAGCAGCCGGTGTGGGAAGAGCTCGAGCGTGGTCACGAATGAAATCCCGTCGGGCTTATACAGAAGTCCGCGCCCATACCTCAACTGATTTTCATTGACGGCAGGGACGACTCGCGCCAAGACGCCAAGGTGCAAACAGGTAAGGGCACTGCGTTGCTTCGCCTGCATTGAAAACCCACGTCCGACGCTGAAAGAGCAAGCGGCGTGCACGGTGGGTCGCGGCGCCGTCCGTTGGTGTTCGTCTATCCGTCGCGCGGTCACTGTGAACCGGGCTGCACAATGTGGGCTGGTGAGTGTGAAGCGCGGCGCACAGAGGGCATGGCGAAACATAGATCACCGGAACAGGATTCCGCCCGGTCGAACTCAGCCTGACCCTCTGCTTCGCGTGAGTCGTCCACTGTGAAGCGCGCCGCACAGCTGCGCAGTGAGCTTCACAGTCACCCTACGCGCGCGCCGCACTCCGGCACGTCGGCGCGGGCGCAGCCACTACGGCACACGGGTTGCGTAGCATGTCGAGCCAAGACGACAGCACAGTGCAGATGGTCAAGCTGACAGTCTGCATGCGGCGTGTAGCGAGCTCGAACTACGGAGGCAGGAGACTCTTATGAAGCTGAACCGATGGTCAGAAGGCATGGGCGCACAGCATCTGGTGGTTTCCGGCCTTGTGGTCATGAGGCCACGGGGGTCTGGCCAACCCTCCACAACTAGTCGCACCACGTGTGCGCGCCGGAGGTTCCTTATGATGACGAAAGCCATTGTGAAGGCGGCGGCGTCCGCCGCGCTGCTCTGGGCGCTTGCGCCGCTCGCTCACGCGGTGGTCATAACCGACACCTCGTATACGGCAGGCTGCGTCAATCCACCTCCTACGCCCTACCCAGCCGGCCCGGTAACCCCGGGCGGCGACAACGTTCTCATCGCAGAAGCGTACCTACCCAGCTTCTCTCCGACCGTGACTACGGCAAACTTGACGCAGTTCTTCAATGACTTTTCAAATGCTCTCAGCACCAATACCGGCAACGTGTATTTCACCCGACCGCTAGCAGTACCGATTGTTGACATATACGGATCCGTGGCTCAGGGGTCTTACTTTTTCGCCAACGAGGGTTTCGGCACATCCGGAAACATCGATTACTACTGCCCGCCAGACCCGGTGACGAACATGCAAAACTATAACTGCGGCGCGACACGTGTGGCCAATGATCTAATCGTTGCATTACTTGTCGCGGGGAATGGGGGGCCACAACTCCCCCTCAGCCTGGCACCACAAAATCGAGCCAAAGCATTTATAATTGTGATTGCAGGTCCAAACGGCTTCATGGTCAATGGCCAGACGTACGGACCTATCATTTCCTCTCCCGGTCCCGAGCATATCTATCAGCGACTCAATGACGCTAATAATAATGATCCAGAGGCAGCTTCGTCGAATATCAATCAAGCTGGGCTAGGGTTCCTTTATACTGTTGTGAGTTCTTTCTGTGTATCATGGACGATGGTCTCTGAAGATTACTTCACGCAGAACTACAGTACGGTGCTCGCGGAATCCCTCAAGAACGCCTACCCGGTTGCCGCCGTGGCCCCGGCAGCATTCACGGCCAGCTTGCAAGCACCCGATGAAATCGATTTCAGTTGGACCGACAGTTCCGTGAACGAGGAATCGTTTGTCGTGGAAGGCAGTGCGTCGGGTTCTTTCGCGACGGTGGACACACACTCGTTTCCGGCAAACACCACAGCGGGAAGCCTGACCGGGGTGGCGCCAGGAACCTACTATTTCAGAATCAAGGCGACAAACGGCACGTTTGGAGATTCGCCGTACACGGTGGCCTCTACTAATCCAATAGTTGTCCTGGCCCCACCGACCCCGACCGCGACGCCGGAGGATAGCGGTTTCGTTCCGCCGGATGCGAACACGGGAAAGTGCGAGGATCTGGTGGCCAAGCACCTCCGGACACTCTCCGGATGCATAGCGAAGTGCCAGATCAAGCAGGCGGACGCCGCGCTGAAAGGAAAATCTTTCGACGAGGAGGCGTGCGAGCAAGGGACCGGGAAACCCGTTTCCTGTCGAACGGCGTACAACAACGCAACCACCAAACTGCTCGGGCGCACGCCGGCCATCTGCCCGCCGTGCCTCGATGCGACGGCACAGAGCAACCTGGGCGATCTCGTGGAGAATTCTATCGAGACCGGCAGCGGCCTGGCCTATTGTGCCGGGACAGCCACCGTCGGTGGAGACGATCCCGGCTTGGTACCCCCGGATGCGAACACCGGGAAGTGTGAGGATCTGGTGGTCACGCATCTCAGGACCCTCTTCGGATGCATGACGAAATGCCAGATTAAACAGGCCGACACGGCGCTCTACAATGCCACGCACAGCAAGCAGAAGGTGTTTGATGAAGAGGCGTGCGAGCAAGGGACCGGAAAACCCGTCTCCTGCCGAACGGCGTACAACAACGCAACCACCAAACTGCTCGGGCGCACCCCCGCCATTTGTCCGCCCTGCCTCGATGCCACCGCGCAGAGCAACCTTGCCGATCTCGCGGTGAACTTTGTCGAGAACGTCAACGGTCTGATCTACTGCGCGGGGGCGACGCCGCTGCCGTAGTCGGGGTCCGCCTGCGGGTTGAACGTCATGGCCTCATGGTCATATGGAGGCCATGAAGGAAACCAATGTGTCCGGGTTGAAGGCCCGTCTGAGCGAGTATCTCGCTGCCGTCCGTCATGGGGACACCGTCGTCGTCCACGATCGTCACACGCCGATCGCGCGCTTGGTCCCGTTCAACGAGGGGGTAGACGATTTCAGTATTCACGAGGCGGCACACCCGCTCCCTGACCTCAGAAAGCTGAAGCCGGTGCGACTGCGGCGGCGCGTCGACGTCGTGCGCCTGCTGCGTGAAAGTCGCGATCAGCGGTGATCGTGTATCTGGACACCAGCACTCTGCTGCGAGTGCTCTTCGGACAATGACCGATTCTCGATGGGGCACCTGGGAGCGAGCCTACACCAGTGAGCTGGGGGGGCGTCGAAGCGCGGCGTGTCATCGACCGCCTGCGTTTGGACGGAGCTTTGGACGACGCAGGAGTTAGAGCGGGGCAACAGCAACTGGCGCGCATCGAGGCGAGCATCGGCCGCATCCGTTTGACACGTGTCGTGCTGAGCCGCGCCGCGCTGCCCATGGCCACCGTCGTCAAGACATTGGATGCGCTGCACCTCGCCAGCGCATTGCTGTTCCAGGAGCGGCGCAACGCCGTGCTCACCTTTGCCACCCATGACGCGCAGCAGGGAAGCGCCGCCCGCGCCCTGGGCTTCCCGTGCATCGGCGTGTGAGGTCTTCTGGAAACGTGTTGAGCACCAGCTTTTTCCTCCCTCTCCTTACCAAGGAGAGGGCCGGGGTGAGGTTGGTCTGGCGGGATGGCGTTCAGGTCCGCGGAGGCAGCCGCGCGGCGAGGGACGCGAATGTCCGTTCCATCTCCGCGAACTGGCGGTGCACCTGATCGCGGATCCGGCGGGCCAAGACCTCGTCGTATGCGTGCGAGGTCTGGTTGCGGGCGCGCAGCAGCTCGAGCCACGCCGTTTCGTCTGCGAGCCAGCCGACCTGATACGCTTGCTGCAACGCTTCGCGCGGCGTGTTCGTCTCCACCCCCTCGTAAGCCAGGAGCCGTTTCATCGCCTTCCAAAACAGCTCGATGGTGAACTCGAAGCGCTGGATGGTGCCGTCGACAACCAGCGGATTGTCTTCGGGCTGTGCGAGGGCTTCCCGCAAGCGCTCCACCGCGTGACGCAGCTGCTCGAAGGTGCGGTGCAGCTCAGCGCTCAAAGAGCACCTGCCCTTCGGCTCGGACCCGCGCGCGTAGGCCTTCCGAGACATCTTCCAGACGGATCAGGTCGATCGGTAGGAGCGTGTCGGCTTCCTCCTCGACGAGGCGGCACACGTCGAGCCATTCACGCCGGCCGGCTTCCGGCGCTTCAATTGCCAAGTCGATGTCCGAGCGTTCGCGCGCCTCCCCCCGCGCGCGCGAGCCGAAGAGCCAGATGCGACGGACATGCGGCTGCGCAGCCACACGCCGGACGATCGCCTCGAGCGCGGCGGGGTCCATGCCCGACAGGTACCGCATCGCGGCCAGGAGGTCCAGTGAGGAGCCTGCTGCGACCAACCCCACCCTGACCTCTTCGTGGTTGGAAGTGTCGATGTGTTCAGGGTCGGACGCTCCGGGCGTAGGGGCAGTTCGGGAACTGCCCGAAGGGACGCGTCGAATCGGCAGCGTGGAGTGGAGCGATTCCCGAATCGCCCCTACATGTGGAGGGAATCGACAGTTCCGTTGCGCCAACCTCTTACTCCCTCTCCGTACCAAGGAAAGGGCCGGGGTGAGGTTCGTCAGCTGACTTGCAGACCTCCGACCTCACCGCTTTCTCCAACTCAACATCACGGCCACCACACTCACCACCACACACGCCCACGCAAACCAATCGCCGAACCGCTTGTACACCGTCCCGATCTGCAACGGCACGACATTGGCGTCGAGCACCGCCGAGATGAACAGCCCGCTCTGCGCCTGAATCCGGCCGAACGGATCGATGATCGCCGAGATGCCGGTGGTCGTCGCGCGCACCACCCAGGTGCGGTTTTCGACGGCGCGCAGCCGCGCCATAGACAGATGCTGCCGCGGCCCCGCGTAGCTTCCCAGCCAGATGTCGTTGGATAGCACCACCAGCACCCGCGCGCCGCGCGCCATGCGCGCGCGCACCAGGTCGGGAAAGATCGCCTCGAAACAAATCACTACGGCGGTCGACCCATAGCGCGTGTTGAGCAACGTGCCGTCCCCGCCCTCCGTGAAGATGCGCACGCGTTCGAAGTTGCGGCGCAGAAACGCGATCGTGCGCAACGGGAAGTATTCCGCAAACGGCAGCAGGTGGACTTTGTCGTAGCGCCCGTCGATGCCGTCACGGGTGACATGGAACGCGGAGTTGAGGAAGCGTGGCACCGCCGGATCAGTGTCGTCGTAGTGCGGCGCGCCGACGATGAGCTCCGCGCCGGTGTCGCGCAGCAGCTGCAGGATCGGCGCTTGAAAGCGGGGTTCGTGTGCCAGAAACATCGTCACCGCCGCCTCCGGCCAAATGATGATCTGCGGACGCAGCCGCTGCGCCGCTTGCGCCGACAGCTGGATGTAGTCTTCCAAGCCATGCCCGTAGAAGCCCGGGCGCCACTGCGCCGCGTCTTGGTTGTTGCCTTGTACAACCATTGTCGGCACCGCCGGACTGTCGGGTAGCGGCCGGTGGAGGTGCCAGACGCCGTAGGTGTAGGTGGCAAGGGTGACGAGAAGTGCCGGCAAAAGCAGGACGGCCCTCACCCTAACCCTCTCCCATGCCGGAAGTGGCATGGGCGAGGGGAGCTTTCCTTCCGTCTGTTGTCTGTCTGTCTGTTGTCTGTTGTCTCCCCGAGCTGTCCGTAGCGCTTCAGCGACTGCCATGTTCACCACCGCCACCACGAACGACACCAGATACACACCACCCAGATCTGCCACCTGAATCCAGCGCGGCCACGGTACCAGCGCGTAGCCCAGCAGCAGCCACGGGTCGCCGGTGAGCAACCGCCCGCGCGCTACCTCCCAGGCCACCCACGCTGCGGCGAGCGGCGCCACACGCGTGGCGCCGGTGTAGCGCCGTGACAGCCACGCTGCGGACGCCGCGAAGCCGGCGCCGTATGCACCCATGAAGATGACCGCACCAACCATCGCGAAGCCGACGCCGAACCAGATCGACTGCCCCCAGTACGTCGCCAGGGCGACAGGCACCCAGTGCCCGATGCCCCAGATGACGGCGGTGCCCCACAACAAGCCGAGAAACGCCGCGCGTCGCGGCGACAGCCCGCGCAGGGCATGCACGAACGGCACGAGCGCGACCCAGGCCAGCGGCGTCAGGTCCCAGGGCGGCATGGCGAGCGTGTACAGCGCCGCAGAAAGGAGGGTTGCCAGCACGTTCGCTCGTGGCACGTGGCGCGTTGCTCGTGGTTCGGGCAACGTGCTACGCGCCACGTGCCACGTGCTAACCGTCATTGCGTCACCCCCCTCAAGCCCCACACCCTCAAGCCCCCACGCCCTCAATCCGAAGTCCGCGTCACCGGCAGACACACCGTGACCGTCGTCCCGCGCTCCGGCTCGCTGTTCACCGTGATGCTGCCGTTGTAGGTCTTCACCGCGCCATAGGCGATGCTCAAGCCGAGGCCGGTGCCGCGGCCGATGGGTTTGGTGGTGAAGAAGGGTTCGAAGATTCTCGGCAAGTGGTGCGCGGCGATTCCCACGCCGTTGTCGCCGATGGCCACCTCGATCCACGAGCCTGCGGCCGGCCTATTGTCGCGCACGGCAACCGTGATGCGCAACTCGGGGTCGCGGCGGCCCTCGATGGCATCGAGGGCGTTGGCGAGCACGTTCATCCATACCTGATTCAAATGACCGGTGTGCGCCGCCGTCGCCGGTACGGCAGCGTAGTCTTTGAGGACCGTCACCCCCAGCCGTTGGACGCGATCGCTGAGGAGCCGCAGGCTGGCGTCGATACCGTCAGGAATGCTCGTCAGCCTGCGCTCGCCGTGCTCCGTGCGCGCGAAGGTGCGTAGATTGTCGACGATGTTGTTGATGCGCTCCGAGCCTTCGGCGCAGATGCGCAGCAGGTCCGGCATCTGCTCGCGCAGATAGTCGAGCCGCACCCGCGCGCGCACCGCGTCGATTTCGCGGGCCGCGGCCGGTGCCAGGGGGAGCCGTTCGTACGCCTGAATCACCGTCTGGAAACGGGAAAAATACTCTTCGAGATTGGCAAGGCTGCCATGCACGAAGCTGGCGGGGTTGTTGAGCTCATGGGCCACGCCGGCAACCAGCTGGCCGAGCGAGGCCATCTTTTCCGACTGCACGAGCTGCGCCTGCGCACTCTTGAGCTCGTCGTACGCGTCGCTCAGCTGCGCGTGGCTCACCCGCAGCTCGTCGGTACGCTCGCGCACCTTGGCATCCAACTCGCTGGTGAGCACCTTGAGCGCCTCGTACGAGCGCGCGTTCTGTACGGCGATTGCCGTCTGGTTGGCGAGGGTGCGGAGCAGATCGATGTCGCCGGAGGTGAACGGTTGACCCGACCGCTTTGGTCCGAGCGCCAGCAGCCCGACGACCCGGTTCCGAAACATCAGCGGCACGACGATCTGGATGCCCGCGTCCGCGAGGAGCATCCGCTGCGACGCGCGCTGCTGCGGATTGGTAAGGCCCTCCACGAGGCGTGCGACGGCAAACTCCTGCGGTGCGCGTTCGCAGACCTCGATAATGGGTTCCAACTCCGCCGCCGTAGACTGCCGCAGCGCGCTCTGATCGGCGCGCCGTGACCACAGGACTCCACTCCCCGAGGGCTCGCGCAGGTAGAGGCCGGTGGATTCAAGATGCATGGCCTCGGTGACGACTTGCGTGACCTGCGCCACCACCTCGCGCAGGTCGAGCAGCGTGGTCATCACTTCACTCAGCCGGCTGATGGTGGCCTGATAGTCGAGACGCGTGCGATAGAATGCCCGATCGATGCCGCGTTGCACGGCGTTGCGCAGCGGATCGAGTCCGAGCGCCAGGAGGAGGACACACACCATGCCGAGGAGCGCTTCCTGCGGTCCGCCGAGACCGGGAAACCACCGCGACGCACCCATCAGAGTCACCGCGTACACACTGACCACGACCACGCTGAGCACCGCGTACACGAAGCTCTGGCGGACGATGCGGTCGATGTCGAACAGGTCGTGCTTGGCGATCGCGTAAGCGATGCTCAGGTAGTAGGGAATCGGCGTGAGCAAGCCGAACTGCAGGGGCAGATTGCGGCCGCTGAGCGCGTTGTTCGCGAAGATGATGAATTGCACCGTGGCAGCCAGAGCGGCGCCCGGCAGTACCGCCTTGATGAGCGCCCGCGTGGCCGGATCGCGATGCGAACGGAAGGCCCAGGCCATGTTTGCGAGAAACAATCCGAGGGCCACGGCGAAATACAGATAGACGGCGTGCAGCGCCACCAGCACCGGCGGATCGCGGTAGAAGCCGTCGAATACCAGTGCCAGCAAAACCGCGCTCAGCAGATACGGCAGCGCGGGCACGAGGCGGCCGCGGCCGACGAAGCGTCGTGCCACCGGGAATACCAGGGCCAGGTGCACGAAGGTTGCCGGGGTGAGTCCCTCCATCAGCAAGCAGAGCTTGTTCAGCCAATGGAACGCCGGATGGTGCAAGAACACGGCGGTGATCGGATACATTCCCGCGGCAAATGTGTGCAGCAAGAATACCCGGGCTTGCCGGGTGCGCGGCTGCAGGAAGCCGACGACGAGGCCAATCACCAGGTTCGTGGTGCCGAAGAGCAACAAGATGCCGTAGGTTTGCAGGTAGTCTGCGCCATCGAATACCTGTGTCGCTATGGTGCGCTGCAGCCGCTCGCCGCCACGACGGAAATCGTAGGTCATCGAGGTACCCTCGCGGTGCTCGGCCACAGAGCGGTAGACCTCGGCGCTGGAGTGCATGGCGATGCCGCCAACCGCCACGACCTGACTGTGAAACAGCGCTGCCTTGTCCGGCGGCCACGCGAGGCCGCTGACCGTCGGCACGACGCGGTTCTCCATGACGAAGAAGCCCGGGAACGGCTGTCCAATCCATGTGAGGCTTTGGATGACCGCGTAGGCGGTGATCGGCAGCGCCACCGCTAACATCAGAAGGGGCCGGGCATAGATCAAAGCGTCGCCCGCCAGCCGGCGCATGGGGTGCCCCCATTGATCCGGCCGCGCGCCCGTCTCAGCAAGCATGGAAGTCCAAACCTACACAGTTTCCGCTGCGCTCCTCAAGCATGCGCGGAATGTGCCTCGGCTGGAGACCGTGGAGAAACCCCCTGACAGCGGCGGGCGTTGTGCAGGCATCTGCACACTCGAGCTTTCACTGTGCAGCCAGCTTCACAGTCGCGGATGCTGGAAATGCGAAGCGCAAGCCGAAGACCGGATGGCACATATCGTGCCTCTCCACGCGCTCACGGAGGCGACCATGCAGGAGAGTGCGCAACGAGCCACGGTCCCACAACGTGACCAGAAACTCAGCGAAGCGGGCGCGCGTATTGCGCGCGTGGTGCACGAGATGAACGTGCCCCTGAGCCTGATTGCCGGCAGCCTCGAGCAACTCGAGCAGTATACGGACGCATCGGTACGCTACATTCGTGCGGCGACGGAACGCGTTCCGGCCGATCCGGAGCTCGGGGAGCTCCGCGTCGAGCTCGAGCTCGACTACCTTACCGAACACGCGCTGGAGCTGATCGAGATCTGTCGCGAGGGGACACGCCGACTCGACCACGTCGTGCAGCAACTGCGCGTCTATGCCCGCACCGCGACGGCGACGGGCCGACCGGACCCGGTGGATCTCGCCGTGCTGCTCGACGAAGCCATCAGCCTCGCCAGCTGCGGACGTGAAGCCGTCCCGCGTGTCACCTGCGAGCTGCCACCCCTGCCGCGCATCAGCGCGGTTGCCGAATCCCTGAGCCAAGCCTTCATCAACGTGCTGAGCAACGCCTTCGATGCCGTCGCCAGCGTCAGCGAGCCACACGTCCGCGTGTCGGCGTGCGTCGACGGCCGGGAGGACGCGGCGTCACGGCGTCGCTGGCTCGAGGTCATGATTCAGGACAACGGCCCGGGTATTGCCGCGGCGGTGCGCCCGCGCATTTTCGACGCCTTCTTTACCACCAAGGCGCCGCGCTCCGGCATGGGGCTGGGGCTAGCGATTGCCAAGGAAATCATCGAGACACACGGCGGGAGCATCGCATTGGACGAGAGTGACGGGCCGGGGAGCGTGTTCGCCATCCGCCTGCCGATTGACCAACCGTCGCCGTCGCTTTGACGCCGACCCACCAAATCGACTACTGACGATAACGCCGTGTCATCCAGCGATCAGCAGCCCGCCGCGACGATTCCGCAAGCGGTACTCGTGGTCGATGACGAGCCGGCAAGCGTGAATCTCCTGCGCATCACACTGGGAATGGACTACAGCGTGCACACCGCCACCGACGGCACTGCGGCGCTGGAGTTGCTCGCGGCGCATCCCGAGATCGCGCTTGCGATCATCGATCAACGCATGCCGGGAATGAGCGGCACGGAGCTCATTCAGAAAACCGTGGAACCCTATCCCGATTTGATCCGCATCATCCTCACCGGCTACACGGATATCGAGTCGCTGATCGATGCCATCAATGCCGGACGGGTCTACCGCTATCTGACCAAGCCGTGGAACAAGGACGAGCTGCTCGGCATCGTGCGCCAGGGGCTCGACGTGCACCGGCTGGCCAGGGATAACCGCCGCTTGCAAGAGGAGCTCCGCGCGGCCAACGAACGCTTGCGGGTCGAGAACGTGCATCTGAAGCGCGAAGCCCGCGGGCGTTACCGGTTCGAGGATATCGTCGGCACGGGTGCCGCACTGCAACGCACATTAGATCTGGTCGAGCGCGTCGTTGGCTTGGATACGACCGTGCTGGTTACCGGCGAGACCGGCACCGGCAAGGAGCTGATCGCCCGCGCCATCCACTACAACGGACCGCGCGCCGACAAGCCGTTCGTCAGCGAGAATTGCGCCGCGCTCGCTCCCGAGCTGCTGACCAGCGAGCTGTTCGGCCACCGTCGCGGGGCCTTCACGGGTGCGACGGAACATCGACCGGGGCTGTTCGAGGTGGCGGACGGCGGCACGTTATTCCTCGACGAAATCGGCGACTGCCCACCGGAGCTACAGATGCGCCTGCTGCGGGTGCTCGATCAAGGTGAGATCCGGCGTGTCGGCGATAACACACCGATCACGGTCGACGTGCGCATCATTGCGGCCACCCATCACGATCTGCAGAAAGATGTCGAGGCCGGCCTGTTCCGCAAGGATCTGTTCTACCGGCTCAGCGTCTTCACGATTCCGACCCCGCCGTTACGCCAGCGTCGCGACGACATCCCGATCCTGGCGCAGCATTTTCTCGATCAACTCGTGCAGCGACACGGCAAGCGGGTGTGCGGATTCACGCCCGCGACGGTCGGGCTCCTCAGCGCCTATGAGTTTCCCGGCAACGTGCGTGAGCTCGAAAACGAAGTCGAACGCGCCTTCGCGTTGGCGGACGCCGACGACTACATCACGCCCGAGCTGCTGTCCGAACGTTTCGCTGGCGCGGCGCGGCCGACGACGAGCAACGGCGGCTCGCTACGCACCGCCGTCGAACGCTTCGAGTCGCAGTTGATCCGCGACGCGCTGGAGCGCCATGCCGGCAACCAGACACGCGCTGCCACCGAGCTCGGTCTGTCACGTCGCGGCCTCATCGACAAGCTCGAACGCTACGGCCTCCGCTAGGGCCTGCGGCCGGCGTCCCTTCTATGGCCCGCTCCCCGTTGGGTCGCTATAGGGTGCCGTTGCGAAATCCCGACTCGCTGCGCTGCACGGGACTATTTGCGATCGCGAGGCCGGCGGCCCTGCGGGCGGCGTCTCTTCTTTGGCCGCCCCCCCTGTTGGGTCGCTGCGGGCTTCCAAGTCCGACCGGCGGCTACTTCAGGGCCTGCGGCCGCTGTTGAGCCGCCGGAAGATCGATTTGTTCCGCCGATAGATGGTGACGAACTCGCGGAAGGCAGCGTCGTAGACGGTACGGTGTGCGGGCGTTGGCTCGTAGTCACGCTGGTATGCGGTACAGGCCGGGACATCGTCATACGACAGCACGCCCAGGCCGACGGCGGCAATGAAGGCGGCGCCCCGCACGTTCGCCTGGATCGGGTCCTTGACCTGGCGGACCGGCCGCTGCAGGACGTCGGCGAAGATCTGGCACCACACGGCCGAGCTCGCGCCGCCGCCGACAATGTTGATGCGCTCGAGCGCGCGTCCGACGAATTTCTCGAACGGCTGCAGCAGCCACCGCGTGTTGAGCGCGACACCTTCAAGGACGGCGCGGATGATGTCTTCCCGCGAGTTCTCCAGCGACAGGTTGTAGATTGCGGCGCGCGCTGCGGAATCCTCGATGGGCGCGCGCTCGCCGTAGATCCACGGCAGGTAGAGCACGCCGTTGCTGCCGGCGGGCGTACGCTCGGCGATGCGGTCCATCAATTGATAAACGTTCGGCAGCTCGGCCTCCTGCAGCAACTCGTCCTTGTGGTAGAGGATCTTGTCACGCAGGAACGTGAGATTGCCGCCCGCCGTGGCCTGCAGCGCGGTCAGCAGGTATCGGCCGGGTATCGCGCACGGGACCGAAGCGAGCGCCGAGACGATGTCGGTTTTCTTGAAGGGCACATGTGCCGCGAGCCACGACGATGTGCCGATGTACAGATGCGTCTCGAAGTCGCGTACCGCACCCGAGCCGATGGCGGCGGCCGTGTTGTCGATGGCTCCGGCGACGACAACGACTTCCGCGCCGAGTCCGATCTCTGCGGCGACCTCTGGCCGCACTGTTCCGATGACGTCGGTGGACTTGACGATCGCGGGGAACTTGTCGCGCGCGATGCCGCTGCCGCGCAGCAGCAGGTCGCTGTATGCCACGTTGGAGGGATCACGGTTGTCGGTGACCCATGAGGTCAGAATCGAGTCGTAGGTGGCGACACAGCGCCCGGTGAGCCGCAAGTTGAGGTAATCGAGCGCATTGAGGAACTTGTCCGTGCGCGCGTAAATGTCGGGATGCTCGTTCTTGATGTACAGCATGTGCGCCGCGGGATCCTTGCCGGCGAGCGACGGAGCGCCGCCGGTCAATTGAATCCAGCGCCACAGGCGGAGCGGGTCGTAGCCGGCGATGGTGATCGCGCCGCGCATGTGTGCCTTGAGGTGCGGCGCGCCGCGCGCGTCCATCCACAGGATGGCGTTCATCAACGGCTGCCCCGCTGCATCCACCGGCACGGTGCACTCGCCTTGCGTGCTGCAGCAGACCGCGACGATATCGCGCGCCGCCACCAGGCCACGCTCGATCAAGCGTTTGGCGACGCGCAGGAAGGCGTTCCACCACGCGTGCGGGTCCTGCTCGGCGCCGCCGTTGGGAAAGAGCAGCGTCTCCACCGCGGCAAATTCCCAGGCGACGACCTTGCCGTCCGTGGACACCAGCGCGGCTTTGCAGCCCGAGGTGCCGAGGTCGACGGCGAGGATGTATCGGTTGGGGGTGGTCAGCTGGGCCCCCTCGCCGCCACAGCCCGAATGTACCTATGGCCATCATCGAAGCGCGGCATGAGTTTGCAGTTGTATTGCTTCAACTCCGCGACGATGTCCGGATCGTCAAAGTCCTTGGAGTTCTTGTTGAGGAAACAACTTTCACGTGCGCCGGATGGTGGAAGGTGCGAGAGGACGGAGGCATAGACAAGGGAATCCTGTGAGGAGAGATCGTGTCGTGCTCGGTAGCGCGTTGCCGCAGCTAGAATGGACACGTCGAGTGGAATGACTTCAACGGCCTTCAGAAGCCTCGCTCGTAGCTGCGCCAGGCGTTTGTCCTGCCCGTCAGCACTGTCGATCAGCACCTTGGTGAGATCTTCAAATCCGCTCAACCGCTGAGAATACGTCGCGGTCCGTGACAACTGTTTCAGTTCCTCATCGAGGTTGTCCTTCAACCGTTTGCGCTGCCCGCGACGCCGCACAAGGGTCTCGTAGGGTTCAGCAAATGAGTACGCCGGGATGACCAGTCGCGCGTTGCCCCGCTCGGAAAGGCGCAAGATTTCCTCGCAGCTGGTGTGTTCCTCTTGGACCAGCGCAAGCTCGAGAACGAAGTTGGATTCGACGTAGACGTTCAAGCCGCGGCTTCGTATGCGATGCGGCCATTGCGGATGGCCGCGAGAAATCCGGACTCTACCAGCCAGCAGTGTTGCTCGGCGAGCTTCTTTGACTCCGGTGGAGAGCGGACCAAGTCAGCTAACCAGGCGGCTACGACGATTTCAAAGGGCGCTCCGCTGATTGTACTTGGATCAACCGCGGTCCCCTTGAAGTACGGTTCAAGAAGGGGCTGCGCGTCGACTTCGTACGTCGGCCGGACAGCCTTTGGTTCAACGCCGGGGCTCTTCCAGAGGTAGAGATGGTCCGGGGTTACCAGGAGGAAGAAGTCGATACTCCGGAAGCCGCCATGTGCGAGGATGTTCCTGCGTAGCTTGGCGGCCCATTCCCGTGAGGTCCCGTGCTTGTTCTTGATTTCGACGATGCCGGTCAGCTGGCCGTCACGGTCGTAGATGGAAAGATCAGCCGGCAGCGACATCAGCGATGCTCCAAGTGGCGCAAGCCTAGCATGTTGTTAGGTCGTAGCCCAACCTCGCTCGTGATGCTGAAGTGCCGCAAGTCCCTGGTCGGCGCGTTCGTTATTCCATCGGCTCCTCATCACCGCATATTCCGGCAAGCTATCTCTGTGCGTCTACCAATCGCAAATGCCAACCGGCAAGTTCGCACTGACAGTCGGGAAGTGGCTGGATTTGGTCTGCGGTATTGAAGCCTACCCGAGACTTGAGCAGGTCGAACGCGGTGGACGGGTCGCGCGAGATATCGCTGATGTCTTCGATTGACCCGATGCCCACACCGTGAGCGATTGCCTTCTCCCAGGTTGCATAATCGCCACAGTAGCCGTCCGTGAGGACAAACCCGAAGGGAAGCGGAGCAAAGCGTCCCAAGACCTCCACAGTGTGTTCAATTGCTTCGATGACGTAGTCGTTACGTTTCTTCACCTCCCAGGGACTCTCGGGCCGCAACATGGATCGCAAGCCGAGCACCAGAAGCACACTTCCTCGTTGGGCAAAGACATCGATCTCCTTCGAAGGTGCCGATAGCATGTAATGCGGGGTCACCTGCCAGCTATCCGATTCCAGCGCTTCGCGGCAACGCTGAATCATACGGCCTTCTCTCGAGCCGCTCACCCTCGAGTACTGCCTGGGATCGATCCGTGCGGCAATTCGGGGCATGTAGTTGTCTCCCCAACCAGCGAGCGTCTTGAGCATGTTTGAGGCTGCAAGTCGGCGCGGACCGACCTGTATGATCGGAAGCTCTGAAAAGCAGGTCAGCTTCCACTTGTCGCGCAGGAGCTTTTCGCGGCTCAAGGTCAGATCTTCGACGACCGCTTGCTCAGAACGGTTCCAGGTGTCACCCACACCGCAAATGACAGGGCGGGAAATGAGCGGAGTGCCCTCGGCAAGCGTGATCACTTCGCGTTCTTCGCGTGCCGCAATCGGCGCCAAGTTGCGAATCGTCGTCCGAAAGTCCCCGGCGGTCCATCGGAGAGTGAGCTGATCGGTATCTGCCACGAATGATGGGTACGGTCTGAAGGGCAACGTCCGCCGTTGATGACTGATCGGGTTGGCGTCTTGGCCAGTCCTCTCGCCACCCTCAAGAACGGTAATCGTTTGTGTGGCGTCGTCAACTTCGATCACCACGGCGGCATAGTTGGCCAGCTTCAAGGCGTCAGCGAAGGCTTCGTAGCAGATACCCAGTTCGACAAGCCGCTGCAATTCAAGAACATCCGGAACCGCATCGCCGCTTTCGCTCCCGAACTCCATCGCCCACTTGATAACTTGAAAGGCCCCGGCACGACGGCGCTCTTCGAACTCCCTGAGCTGCTCCAGGTCACCACAGGCCATGCGCACCAGGAGGACCTCGACTTCGTCTCTGTAAAGTTCAAGGGTCTTCTCGAGAAGCGGTTCTCGCCGTGCACGCCAGATCGGCAGACCTCCGATGGCTTCGTCGATCTCCCTTTCAACTTCACGAACTCTTTGCGGGACCGGCATGTCAGCACTTCGAGCAGTGCTTGCTTCAGCACATCTATCGGCCGTGCACGTCAACAGCCTGCGCAGCAACGCTCGCGAGCGGCAGCCAGGCTCATCTGCCGACCGCCGCCGGCAGCGGCCCCGCGGCGACGAGTTTCTTCCGGCTCGGGTCGATCGTCAGGTTGAGACCTTCCAGCGTCCTGGCGCCGAGCAGGAGCAGGTCGCCCTTCTCGGCGAAGACCACCTCGTCAATCGTGAAGAACTTGTGGAGTCGAACGATCGCAAAGCCCACGGCCCGGGTCACCTCTTGGCCGTTCGCCAACACGAAGGCGAGATCCTTTTTTTCTCGTTGAATCCCGATCCGTTCCAGCGTGCGCTCAAACACCCAGGTGTACTCACTTCCCGTGTCGACAAGCAGCTTGGGGATGACCACGGAGCGGCTGCGATCAACCGGATTCTCGATCTTACACCGAGCGTAGAACGTTCCCATAACACCCTCGTGAGCTGACTCCGCAGCTCACGCCGCGTGGAGTTTTGCGTCTCGTATCACGCCACCTGTCGGTCGCTCCAGTTGCGGCAAACCGGTCAGCCGACGCCCTCAACAGTTTCCAACACGCGGCGAAAGCCGGCCAGCGCTTGCTGAATCACGTCGTCCGTGTCGGCCATGCTGGTGTACAAGCGGCTGCCCGCGAGTGTGATGATGCCGGCGGCGCTGTACGCGGCGCCCATCTCCTCGGCGATCTTACGGCGCTGCGACAACTTGGGAAAAAACTCCGGATCGCTGACGTCGAGCAGCAGGATGCCGTGCGTCTCGAGGTGCAGAACGGAGCCGTGGTTGTAGGCGAAGAACGGCAGGTCAAGGTCCTCGATGATCGCCTGCAAGCCGGCGCACAGCTTGTCGCCGGCTCGTCCCGCGAGCACCGGCGCGTCGGTGCGTTCCATCTCCAGAATGGCGAAGTAGCCGGCGGCGGCGCTCAGGGGATTCGCGGAGAGTGTGCCGCCGACGAGGGTCTTTTGCTGCCCACCGCCGATGCCGGCCGAGAAGGTCGACATGATGTCGCGGCGGCCGCCGACGCCACCCGCCGCCGGGAAGCCGCCGGCGACGCACTTGCCGAACACGGTGAGGTCCGGCTTGACGTTGAAGTAGCCCTGCGCGCCACCGAGGCCGATGCGAAAGCCGGTCACCACTTCGTCGAAGATGAGCAGCGCCCCAAATTCATCACACAGGGCGCGTACCCTGGCGTTGAAGTCGCGCTGCACCGGACGTGAGCCGCTCTCCGGGCCCAGCGGCTCGACGATGACCGCGGCGGTGCCGCCGGCCGATTTGTTCCGTTCGAGCAGCGCGTGCAGCCCGTTCTCGCCGCCGATGTCGTTCGGATAGATCTCCTGCGTGTGCTGCAGGGTGCTTGCTGGAATGCCGGCGGCTTCGAACGGTCCGCTACCGGGGATCCGCGTCCCGAAGACAAGTTGGTCGCTCCACCCGTGGTAGGCGCCGCCCACCTTGATGATCTTGTCGAGCCCGGTGAAGTTGCGCGCCGCACGGATCGCGGCCATGCACGCCTCGGTGCCGCTGCCGAGCATGCGGAACATCTCGATGTTTGGCATGAGGCGGTTGATGAGCTCGGCGAGCTTCAACTCATACTCGTGAAACAGGCCGGTCACCGGGCCGCACTGACGCAGCACCTCGATCACCTGGTCACGCACCGGTGCGTAGTTGCTGCCCAACACGGTCGGGCCGCCGGCCTGCAGAAAGTCGATATAGCGGTTGCCGTCGATATCCCACAGATACGCCCCATCGGCGCGCGTGATGTCGAGCGGGAACGGGTAGTTGAATGCCAGGTTGTGCTGAACGCCACCGGGGATCAGTTTCGCCGCCGCCGCCGTCGACGCCTTCGAGCCCGCGCATTTGGTTTCGAAGTACGCAAGACACTCCTGCATCTTGTCGCGGCGAATCGGCCGCGTTGGTTCGGAGACCAGTCGTTGTGCTTTGGCCAGTAGCGCATCCGTATCCGGCCAGTGGGAAATGGCGTAACCCATGGTTGTTTTCCTTTCGTGAGGCCCCCCGCTTCGGATACCGCAGTCGGCGTCCAACGGCAATGAGGGGCCTGCGGGGCCTGCAGCCGGCGTCTCTTCTATGGGCCGCTCCCCGTTGGGTCGCTGCGCGCTGCCAGGTCCGCGCGTGTGCGACAGACGCGCGGCGGAGCCTCTGCGGCACTGCGTTCCCGGGCAGAGGCGGAGCCTGGGAACGAGCCACAAGCCCCCAGGCCGTCAAGCCCACACGCCCCGAGTTGCGCAGCACGTGTCCGCCCGGATAGATGGATGCATCACGAGAAATTGGGAGAGTGCCATGATCCTCGATCGCTTTCGCTTGACCGACAAAGTCGCCATTGTGACTGGCGCCAGCGCCGGCATCGGCCGCGCCAGTGCGTTGGCGTTTGCCGACGTTGGCGCGCATGTGGTGTGCGCCGCCCGGACGCCGGAGCGCCTCGAGCAGGTCGCGGCGGCGGTGCGTGCGCGCGGCGTGCGCGCCCTCGTGCTTCCGTGTGATGTCAACGATGCCGCGCAGGTCGAGGCGGTCGTGGCGCGCACCGTGGCGGAGCTTGGGCGCATCGACGTCGTCGTCAACAACGCCGGTGGCACGCCGCCGACGGCGGCGTTGGATCTAAGCGTGCGCGATTTCGAAGCCGCGTTCCATTTCAACGTCAGCTCGGCGTTCCTGCTGACGCGGCTGGCCGCGCCACACATGATGAAGGGCGGCGGCGGTGCGGTCGTGAACATCTCCAGCGCCTTGTCGCACATGGTGGAAGTCGGCTTCGTGGCCTACGGCACCGCGAAGGCGGCGCTGTCGCACATGACGCGACTGCTCGGCTATGAGTTCGCCCCGCACATTCGCGTCAACGCGCTGGCCGTCGGGGCTACCGAGACCGATGCGTTGTCGCCGTTCCTGAATGCCGCGGAAGGCCTGCGCGATCAGATGGTGGCGATGACGCCGATGGGCCGCCTTGGGACACCGGAAGACATCGCCTGTGCGGTCCTCTATCTTGCCTCACCCGCCTCGGCGTGGGTGACCGGGAAGATCTTCGACGTCGACGGCGGAACGATTGCGTCCAACTGGCCGTTCAAGATGCCGACCGGGCTGTGAAGCGAGCAAATGCGAATCACGAAAACACGAAAGGGCGAAAACACGAAATGAAAAAGGGGCCCTCATCATTCCCTTTCGTGCTTTCGAACTTTCGTGCTTTCGTGATTCTTTTGACGTAGGTGGTACACAGGCATGGAGGCACGGCGCAGATGACGTATCGAGTCATTCAATGGGGTACCGGCAACGTCGGGACATTTGCGCTGCGTTGTCTCATCGATCATCCCGATGTGGAGCTGGTCGGTGTGTGCGTCCACAGTGACGCCAAAGCCGGCAAGGATGCGGGCGAGCTGTGCGGTGTGCCGCCGGTGGGCGTACGAGCCTCCAGCGACGTCGACGCCATCCTGGGACTCGACGCCGATTGCGTGTGCTACACCGCCACCGCCGACCTGCGTCCATTCGAGGCGGTGCAGGACCTGTGTCGTATCCTCGCCGCGGGGAAGAATGTGGTGTCGAGCTCAGTGGTGCCGCTGGTGCATCCCGCCTCGTTCGTGCCCGAGTTGCGCGATCAACTCGCCGCCGCGTGCCAAGCGGGTGGGACGTCGTGTTTCACCTCGGGCATCGACCCCGGCTTCGCCAACGATCTCTTGCCGCTGACAGTGACCGGCCTGTGCGGCCGTTGGGAAGAGGTCCGCGTGCAGGAGATCATCAACTACGCCACCTACAACCAGCCGACGGTGCTCTTCGATACCATGGGCTTTGGGAAGCCGCTCGACGACACGCCGCTGCTGCTGACGCCGGGCACGCTGGAGTTCGCCTGGGGCGGCAGCGTGCAACTGCTCGCCGAAGGCCTGGGCGTGACGCTCGACGCGGTGACGTCGTGGTACGAGAAGCGGCCGGCCGTGAAGCCGATTCGGATCGGTGCGCACACCGTCGAGCCGGGTACCCTGGCGGCCATGCGCTTCGAGGTGCGCGGCATGATCGCCGGCCGGGCCGCGATCGTCATCGAGCACGTCACGCGACTCGATGACGACCTCGTTCCCGAGTGGCCGCGCGGCAACGGCAGCTACCGGGTCATCGTGACCGGCTTTCCGAAGATACGCTGCGAGCTGGAATTCGAAGATGAGCGCGGTGATCACGCCGTGGGCGGCGTGATCCTCACCGCGACGCGCCTGGTCAACGCGATTCCGGCGGTATGCGAGGCGGCGCCAGGGCTATTGTCGGCGCTCGATTTGCCGCTGATTACCGGGCGCGGGTTGTACCGTAAGTGAGGGACGCGAGACTCGTAGGAACTCGCGAGCCGATCGAGTTCGCGCGCCAATGCCCGCCCGCAGCGACCCAACGGGGAGTGGCCCCTAGGACCTGCGGGCGGCGTCTCTTCTTTGGACCGCTCCCGTTGGTCGCGAGGCACTGCCAAGTCCGACAGGCTGCTAGAAAGCACGCCGGGCGCAGTCCCTACGCCGCGTCGAGCAGCTCTTCGCCGATGCTCTTGCCTTTGAGATCCCCGAGCAACGTCACGGCCATCGCCTCGGGGCGCACCAGCTGCTCCGCGAGGGCGACGATCTCGTCGTTGGTCGTCGCGTCGATGCGCGCGGCGATCTCGGCGGGAGCGACGTCCGCGCCGTAGTAGATCTCGTTCTTGGCGATGCGGCTCATGCGGCTGTCGCTGGTCTCCAACCCGAGCAGCAGATTGCCCTTGAGCTGATTCTTGACCCGCGACAGCTCATCGGGGTGCAGCCCGTCGCGCTTCAAGCCTTTCAGCTCCGCGAGAATGATGGACACGACCTCCTCGACCTTCTCTGGGCTGGTGCCCACGTAGATGCCGAGATAGCCGGCGTCGATGTAGGACGACAGGAACGAGTACACCGAATAGGCAAGGCCGCGTTTCTCGCGCACCTCTTGGAACAACCGCGAGCTCATGCCACCGCCGAGTGCGGTATTCATGAGATAACCGGCATAGCGCTGTCCGGCTACTTGCGAGATCCCGGGCGCGCCGATGCAGATGTGGACCTGCTCGAGCGCTTTTTCGATGTACGACACGCTGCGGCTGGCAACCGGCGGCGGTCCGTCGACGATTGCGGCCCGCCCCTGCATGCCGCCGAACTCACGCGCCGCCCATTCGACGACGCGCGGGTGTTCGATGTTGCCGGCGGCGGTGATGATGACGCGGTCTGGACAGTAGCGGGCCGCGATGAACGCGAGGAAATCCGCCTGCGCGAAGCCCTGCACGGTCTCGACGCGGCCACACACCGGGAAGCTCAGCGGATGCTGCGGCCAATAGCGCAGATTGAACAGATCGTGGACATAGTCGTCGGGGGTGTCCTCGACCTGCATGATTTCCTGGAGAACGACAGTGCGTTCGCGCTCGATCTCCGCCGGGTCGAATTTGGAATGCAGGAAGATGTCGCCGAGAATATCCTCTGCCACGCCGATGTGCTCGGCGAGCACTTTGCCGTAGTAGCAGGTGTACTCCTTGCCGGTGAAGGCGTTGAGCACGCCGCCGATGGCGTCGAACTCTTCGGCGATCTGGGCGGCGCTGCGCCGCTCCGTTCCTTTGAAGAATAGGTGTTCGAGGTAGTGCGAGATGCCGGCTTGCTCGGCGCGTTCGTAGCGCGAGCCGTTCTCCACCCAGATCCCCACCGTCACTGACGGCACGCCGATCATGGTCTCCGTGATCACCCGCAGCCCGTTGTCGAGCTGCGAGCGCGTTACCATGGGATGATCGATTTGCATGCGATGCTTATGCCTGCTCGGTCATGGCTTCTTTGCGGCTGAGGCGGATCTTGCCCTGCTTGTCCACCTCGAGCACCTTCACCATGATCTCCTCGCCTTCCTTGAGCACGTCGGAGACCTTGTTCACACGGCCGGGGCCAATCTGCGAGATGTGCAGCAGGCCGTCGGTCCCGGGTAGGATTTCCACGAAGGCACCGAAGTCGACGATTTTGCGTACCGTGCCTTTGTAGACCCGGCCAACCTCGGCTTCGGCGGTGATTCCTTGCACCAGCTCGATGGCCCGTTTCATGGCCACACCGTCGCTCGAGGCGATCAACACGGTGCCGTCGTCCTCGACGTCGATCTTCACCCCGGTTTCCTCGATGATGCCACGGATGACTTTGCCGCCCGGGCCGATGACGTCGCGGATCTTGTCGGGGCGGATTTTGAGGGTGACGATGCGCGGCGCGTGCGCCGACATCTCCGTGCGCGGGCGCTCCATCGTGCCGGTCATCACGCCGAGAATGTGCAGGCGCCCGTCGCGCGCTTGGTACAACGCCTGCTGCATGATGTCGCGGGTGACGCGGCCGATCTTGATGTCCATCTGCAGCGCGGTGATGCCATCGGCGGTGCCGGCGACCTTGAAGTCCATGTCGCCGAGATGATCTTCATCACCGAGGATGTCGGACAGAATGCGAATCTCCTCGCCTTCCTTGATCAGGCCCATGGCAATGCCGGCCACCGGCGCCTTGATCGGCACGCCCGCATCCATGAGTGCCAGCGTACCGCCGCACACCGAGGCCATCGATGACGACCCGTTCGACTCGAGAATCTCCGAAACCACGCGAATGGTGTACGGGAACTCCTCTACCACCGGCAGCACACCCACAAGCGAGCGTTCAGCGAGGGCACCGTGGCCGATGTCGCGCCGGCTCGGACCGCGCAAGAATTTCACCTCGCCGACGCTGTATGGCGGGAAGTTGTAGTGCAGCATGAACTTCTTGTAGGTCTCGCCGATCAGCGCATCGATCTTCTGCTCATCGGACGATGTGCCGAGCGTCGCCACCACAAGTGCCTGCGTCTCGCCGCGCGTGAACAACGCGGAGCCATGGGCGCGTGGCAAAATGCCGACCTCGCAGGTAATTGCCCGGATGTCTTTCAAACCGCGGCCATCGACACGGCGGCTTTCGCGCACGATGGCGCCGCGCATGACACGCGACTTCACTTCCTCGCCCATGGCGCGCAGCGCCTTCGCCTGATCGGGGAACTCGGCGGCAAGCTTGTCGACGACCTCCGCCTCGGCTTGTTTCACGGCGGCGGCACGCTCGTGCTTGCCGGTCACCTCGAACGCGGCCACGATACGTGGCGTCGCATCGGCTTCGAAGCGCTTGAACAGCGCCGCGTCGAATGCCGGCGGTGTGACCGTGCGTTTCGGCTTGCCCAGCGCCTTGTGCAACTGATCCTGCAGGTCGAGCAGCTGTTGCAACGCCTCGTGGGCGGTGAACAGGGCATCGAGCATGGCATCTTCGGAGAGCTGCTTGGAGCCACCCTCGACCATGACGATGCCGTCGCGGCTGCCCGCAACCACCAGATTCAGGTCCGATTCCTCGAGCTGGCTCTGCAGCGGGTTGACGATCAGCTTTCCAGCGATACGGCCCATGCGCACCGCGGCGATCGGACCATGGAACGGGATGTCCGACACCTGCAGTGCCGCGGAGGCGCCAGTGAGGGCGATGACGTCAGGATCGTTTTCCTTGTCGTGCGACAGCACCGTGGCAATGATCTGGGTTTCGCACACGAACCCCTCGGGAAACAGCGGGCGGATCGGGCGATCGATCAGCCGGGAGGTGAGAATCTCCTTCTCGGCCTGACGCCCCTCACGCTTGAAGAAGCCCCCCGGGATCTTCCCCGCAGCAAACGTCTTCTCCTGGTAATCACAGGTGAGCGGGAAGAAATCGATGCCTTCGCGTGCCTTCTTGTCGGCGACCGCGGTCACCAGGACCATGGTCTCGCCGAATGTGATGAGCGCAGCGCCGTCCGCTTGCTTCGCCATGCGTCCAACTTCGATGGACAACGGGCGTCCAAAGAATTGCGCTTCAACTTTCTTGTACATAGTAGACCTCCCGGGCCTTCAGGCCCTTAGGCCGCCAGCATCCAGGCTAGCGGCACCGTGATGGGAGGGAAAGACGCGAAAAGGGAAAACGAACCGGTGGTTACTTCCGGATCCCCAGTCGGCCAATCACGCTCTTGTAGCGATCGAATTCGGTCCGCTTCAGATAGTCCAGGAGGCGCCGCCGTTGCCCAACCAACTTGAGCAAGCCGCGGCGGGAATGGTGATCCTTCTTGTGGACTTTGAAGTGTTCGGTCAAATACTCGATGCGCGAGCTGAGCAGCGCAATCTGCACCTCGGGAGAGCCCGTGTCCGTTGCGTGATGCTGGTACTGGCCCAGCAGCTCCTTCGTCCGTTCGGGAGCTATCCCCATCTTTCCTCCATTTTTTTCGTCGCGCATGGATAACATGGGGGCCACGGGGGTGCAAGGCCGAGCCGGGAAGGGGAAGACAACAGACGGGCAGACAACAGACGACGGATGATAGATGACACATGGATCCTTCCAGCTTGGAAGTTGGGTCTGTTGTCTGTCCGTCTGCTATCTGTCGTCTCCACGGTGATAGATAGCCCTCATCCCGATGCGCGGCCGAGCTCCGTGGAGCGGCGTGTGGCGGCCACGACGGCGGCCTCGACGGCCGCCTTGAAGCCGCGTCGCTCCAGCTCGTTCAACCCGGCCAATGTGGTGCCGCCGGGCGAGGTCACCATGGCGCGCAATGCCGCGGGGGTCTCGCCGGTTTCCTGTAACATCGCAGCGGCACCGCTCATCGTCTGCAACGCCAGCTGCGTCGCCAGCGCTGCCGGCAAGCCCGCCGCCACACCGCCGGCGATCAGCCCTTCGGCAAATAGATAGATGTAGGCGGGGCCGCTGCCGCTCAGGCCGGTGACGGCATCGAGCCAGTGCTCGTCGTGCGCCGCGACGGCGGCGCCCACCGCGCGCAGCAAACGCAGGCCGAGACGTTCGTCAGCGGCCGTGGCATGCCGCCCACGCACCAGAACGGACATGCCCTGGCCCAGCAGTGCGGGCGTGTTGGGCATGACGCGCAGCACGCGTGCGTCGCCGCCGAGCCCGGCTTGCAGCCGCGCCGTTGTCACGCCCGCGGCAATCGATACGAATAGCTGGCGCGGCGTCACCGCGGGTTGCATCTGTGCCAGGACGATATCGATGATCTGTGGCTTGACGGCGATGAATACCACCTTGGCGTCGCGGACCAGTGCGGCGTTGTCGGCGGTCGTCCTGACCTTGAACCGCCGCCGCAACGTGGCCAGCTTCGGCGCATCGATGTCGCTGGCGACCATTTGTTCCGGGCGATACAGCCCGGCGGCAAGCAGCCCTTTGATCAGTGCCGTCGCCATGTTCCCGCCGCCCACGAAGCCGATAGCCGGTCGTGCTGTCGCCGCCTTTGGTTTTCGCTTCATCGTCCCTCCTTCGAGTCGGTGCTGAGTCCTGAGTGCGGAGTCGGCCGTTGCAAGCCCTGACCAGCACTCCGGTCTGTCGTTTGTCGTCTGTTGTCTGTCATCACGGCGTTGCCGCAGGCAGCGTGAACCGAAAGGTGGTCCCGCGATCGATGTCGGCTGTTGCCTGCAGATTGCCACCATGGGCCTCGACGATCGAGCGGCTGATCGACAGGCCCAGACCGAGGCCGTCGGGTTTCGTCGTATAGAACGGCTCGAAGATGCGTGCCGCGATCTCGGGAGCCAGGCCTCTGCCGGTATCACGGACGGCAACCTCGACGGCGGACGGGCTGCTGGCCGAGGTGGTGATCGACAGCTCGCATGTGCCGCCGCGGCCGTCCATGGCTTCGCAGCCGTTACGGATGAGATTCACAATGACCTCCTCGATTTGCAGCCGGTCCACCTGCACCACCGGGAGCTGCGCAGCCAAGTCGAGGTGTAGCGTGTAGCCGAGCTGCTGTGTCTCGATAGCCATGAGGCGGACCACATCGTGCACGAGGTCGTTCACGTGCACCCGTTCGGGCAGTGTGTTCGGTTTGCGCGCGACGCTTGCCATGCGTCGGATGATGCCGCCCGCGCGCAGCGCCTGCGCGGCAATCTGATCGACGGCATCGATCAGCTCCGCGGTGCTGGCCGTGTTCGATTGCAGGTGGCGCGCACAACCGCTCGCATAGTTGGCAATGGCGCCGAGCGGCTGATTGAGCTCGTGCGCCATTTCCACCGCAATTTGCCCCACACTGCTCAGCCGGGTGGCCTGCGCCAGCTGCGCTTGATGGTGGCGCGCCGTCTCTTCCAACTGGACCCGTTCCGCCATCTCCTTTTCGAGCGCCTGGTTGGCGACTCGCAGCTCCGCAGTCCGCTGTGCGACGCGTTGCTCGAGCTCGGCATGCGCGTGCCGCAGCGCCTGCTCCGCGTCGTCTCGCCGGCGATCAGCCTCCTCGGTGCGCCGCCGCGTGCGAGAGAGCTTGTTGGCGATGTAGACCGAAGCGCCCAGGGCAATCGCGGCGGCTACCAGCGTCGGATAGCCCGCGGCGACATCGAAACCGTCGGGCACCATGATGACGGTCGCCACAATCGCGACCGTCGCGACGAGTACCGTGATGAGCTGCGCCAGCGTTCCCCACGGCAACAAGCTGGCGGTGCCAACGGTGAGGGCGTTGAGCTCGAGTGGCGTGGTCAGGTCGTCATGCGAGACGACACCCGCAGCCGCCATAGCGCCATAGAGTGCACACGCGGCCATCACTGCGAGGCCGACCACCTGCTGCCGCGGGCAGCGGCGGAGGGCGAGGTATGCCGCCGCCACGATGAGCAACTGCACGAGCTGCAAAATATGGAGCGCCGGGCGTTGCCAGCGCAGAAAGAACAGGTCGCTCGCCGCAGACACGACGATGGCAAGGGAAATGATCCCCAGCCCCGTTTGGACGCGGCTCCTGAGATCCTCCGCAGTGTCAGCACGACGGTCGTGGCCAAGACCGGAGACCGGTGGAGGAGCATCGACGTCGTGAATGCGTGTGGTCTCGCTCGTCGGCATTCTCCTCAGTGTCCCGGCGTCACGCGCGTGCGCTCGCACCTCGCAAGATCTGCCCGCTGCGTGTTCCGGCTTCGCGCCCGCGTTCGATCAGGACCTCGCCATTCACAACGACATACTCGACACCGACGGCGCGTTGCAGCAGGCGCGACGCCCCGCCGGGAAGATCCGCCACCAGCTCGGTACGCTGCAATCCGACCCGCAGGGGATCGAAGAGTACCAGATCCGCGGCGCAGCCGGGACGAATCTCGCCGCGGCCGCTCAGCCCATAGAGCCGTGCCGGCGCGCTGGTGAGCAGACGCACCGCGTCTTCGAGCGACAACGCCTGCAGCTCACGCACCCAGTGCGACAGCAAATACGTCGTAAATCCCTGGTCCGACAGCGTGTCGACGTGGGCGCCAGCATCGGACAGTGCCAGGATGCCTGCCGGGTGGCGGATGAGCTCGCCGACAACGCGCTCGTCGGTATTCAGAATCGGGATGCCGAACTGGCAGGCGAGATCACTCTCCAAAGTGAGATCGAGCAGGGTGTCGACGGTATCGTTGTCGCGGGCCGCGGCGATTTGCGCGACCGAGTGATCGATCCACTCGGCGTGCGCGGCCACGGGCGACCAGCGCACGAAGATCTGTTCCCAGGACGGCGCCAGCGCGGCCACCCAGCCGCCCTGCGGCGACAGGCTGCGGAGCTCGTCACGGAACGCCGCGCTTGCCAGCAACGCGCGCCGCGCGTCGACGGACTTGTGGAAGATGGGTTTCCAGAACGGATTGTTTTCGGTGGCGATGCTGCTGGCGGCGAAGTTGATGCGCACCTCCAGCGGCCGGCAACCCACCTGGGGGACCACCGCTCCGCCGCGCGCCTGCTCGGCGTGCGCTTCCTCGATGAGACGCAGGGCGCCCGGCGGGTCGAACGGGTTGTGCAGCAACGGCGCCCAGGTGACCGGCCGGCCGCTGGCGCGCGCCAGATCGGCGTAGAAGCGCTGATCGTCAGACTTGTCGTCCGTGCCGCCGATCAAATGCAACGGCGCGATCTCGGTGATGCCGCGGCCGAATTCACCCAGGACCGAGCACAGGGCGCGAATTTCCTCACGCGGCGCCACCCGGCTGGGCACCGGCGTACCGTCGCCGAAGAAATGGGTCGGCGATTCCGAGGTCGAGAAGCCGCAAGCGCCGGCACGCATGGCGTCGCGGACGATGTCCTGCATGCGTTGCAACTCGTCGTCGCTGGCGGCACGCGCGGTGGCCGCGGCGCCCATGACGTAGTACCGAATCGCGGCGTGGCCGACAAAGACGGCGACGTTCAGCGCCGGCCGCCAACGCTCGATCGTGTCGAGATACTCCGGAAACGTTTCCCACTGCCAATCGATTCCGGCACGCAGCGCCTCGGTTGGCATGCCCTCGACGTACAGCAGCATGCGCATCAGCAGCTCGCGATCGGCGGGTTTGCACGGGGCGATGGTAAAGCCGCAGTTGCCCATGACCACGGTGGTCACGCCGTGCCAGCACGACGGGGTGAGGGCGCGGTCCCACGACACCTGGCAGTCGTAGTGCGTGTGCAAGTCAATGAATCCCGGCGCCAGCACCAGGCCGGCGCCATCGATGCTGCGCGCCGCGCTGCCCGCCACCCGGCCGACGCCGACAATGTATCCCGCTTGTACGGCGACGTCGCCACGCCGGCGCGGCGCGCCGGTGCCGTCGCAGATGTCGGCGTTCCGGATCAGGAGATCGTACATGTCGTCCTCATTTCAGTATGGCGGCGCCGCGTGCTGCGCCCCTGCGGTTGGCTGCCCGGCTGCCATCGGATGCTGCTTGAAGAACGTCCAGATACGTTCGGTTGCCGGCAGCGGCCAATAGTGGGTGCCATCGTCCTCGCAATATCCGACCTCCACGCCGTCGCGGCAACCGCGATACCAGTCGCACGTGTCGCTCGTATGTGCATGACAACCGTCGGTCGCGACCCATGCGTCGCGCGTCTGCCTGGCCTGGTCGACCGGTATGCGCTCGTCTTTGCGGCCGTGGTGAATCAAGACCGGCACGGCGCGCGATGGGTGGCAGGCCACGGTCAGGGTGCCGCCACTCACCGGCGCGATCGCGGCGAACCGATCAGCCATGGTGCACCCCAGAATGTTGCTGAAGAAGGCGCCGTTGGAGAAGCCGGTGGAGAAAACGCGCGCCCGGTCGATGCAGTAGGTGCGCTCGAGCGTGTCGAGCAGCCGCTTCACCAACGCCAGATCGCGGTTGCCGTCGGTCGAGAAGATTTCCCAGCCGGCGCCGTCGTGACCCATCAAGTGGACGGGCAAGCCGTCGGGATACACCGTGATGAATCCATCGCGCGCCGCCAGATCCTTGAACTTCGAGACCTGCCACACGCCGTTGGCGCTGTGACCGAACCCGTGGAAGTCGAAGAGCAGCGGCGCCGCATGCTGGGGCTGGACACTTTCGGGGACGTCGAGAATGTAGGCGCGGGGCGTCCCATTGACGTCGATGGTGCGCTGCAGCGCGCGGCCGTGCTCGATTGCCGCCGCCGTACAGCCGGCGCTCGGGCGCGCGGGGACGGTGGCGGCGGATGCCACAGCCTTGCCGGCGCCGACGATGGCGATGACGATGGCCACAAACGCTGCTCCGCTGCTGCGACTGGCGTATTGCATGGGAGGACCTTCATTAGCGCAGTCGTCAGCGCTGAGGCAACGCGCTGGGGCCTCCTCACTGGCAGCCTGTCGGACTTGTCAGTGCCTCGCGATCAACGGGAGCGGTCCATAGAAGAGACGCCGACCGCAGGTCCTAGTAGCCTGTCGGACTTGGCAGCGCCCAGCGACCAACGGGAGCGGACCAGAGAACAGACGCCGACCGCAGGTCCTCTAGTAGCCTGTCGGACTTGGCAGCGCCCAGCGACCAACGGGAGCGGACCAGAGAATAGACGCCGACCGCAGGTCCTAGCTCGCCAGCAACGGTTCCAACTCACTCCATGTCGTCACCGGCGCCGAGCAGGTACGCCGGTGGCAGACATACGCCGTGGCCTTGCCGTCGATCTGTCCCTTTCCCTGCAGCAAGGACGGCAACTGTGCGGCAGGTGCCGGGTCGACAATGTTGAGCGTGCGGTTGGGGAGATACGTCTGCCGCACGTGATGGAGTAGATCGGCGGTGTCGGGCGCGTCGGGCTTCCCAACGATCACGATCTCTTGCGGCTGCTGCGTGTAGAAGTCGACGGCGCACAGCATGTTCGCAAAGCCGAACGGCTGGGCGCGCATTGCTCCGGCGTACAACTGCAATGTCTGTTCGGCGCGCTCGAGATATTCGGCGCGCGCGGTGTGATGGTGCAGTCGCAGGAGCGCGTGCACCGCCACCGAGTTGCCCGACGGGATGGAGCCGTCGAACGCCGGCTTGCTGCGCACGATCAACGTTTCGTGATCGTCGCTGGTGAAGTAGAAGCCGGCGGATGACGCGTCCCAGAAGTGGGCAAGCATCGCGTCTGCCAGGGCGACGGCGCGCTCGAGGTAACGCCGTGCCTGCGTCAGCTCGAAGACATCGAGCAGCGCGGCAATCAGGAACGCGTAGTCGTCGAGGTATCCGTTGAGCTTGGCGACACCGTCCTTGCACGTACTGAGCAAGCGGTTGCCGCGCTGCAGCTGCGACTCGACGAAGGCGACGGCATCGATGGCGACCTGGCGGTAGCGCGGCTCATCGAGAACCTCCGCGGCTTTGGCGAACGCGCTGATCATCAAGGCGTTCCACGCCGTCAGCATCTTTTCGTCGCGCGCCGGTTTGACGCGTTGTTCACGCACGGCGAAGAGTCGGGCGCGGCTGTCCTCGAGGAGCGGCGCGACCTGCGCGACATCACGGCGGAACAGCTTGGCCAGTTGCTCCACGTCAAGCGTGACGTGCAGGATGTTGTGGCCTTCGAAATTGCCGACGTCGGTGATGTCCCAGTAGCGGCATGTCAGCTCCGCGGCGTCGGCGCCGAGAAGACGTTGAACCTCGGCGAGGTTCCAGACGAAGAACTTGCCTTCCTCGCCTTCGCTGTCGGCGTCCTGCGTCGAGTAGAAGCCGCCATTACCGCTCCGCATCTCGCGGACCACGTAGTCGAGCGTCTCGCGGGCGATGCGGGCGAAGAACGTGTCGCCGGTGATCTGATGGGCCGACAGATACAGCGGGACGAGCTGCGCGTTGTCGTACAGCATCTTCTCGAAGTGCGGCACCAGCCAATGCTCATCGACCGAGTAACGGTGGAAGCCGCCGCCGAGCTGGTCGTAGATGCCGCCGCGCGCCATCTGCCGCAGCGTGTGCAGCGCCATGTCACGATAGCGTTGCTGGCCGCTGCCGCGTGAGACCCGCAGGAAGAGATCGCACACCGCCTCGTTCGGGAACTTCGGCGCCTGTCCGAGGCCGCCGTTCTGCTCGTCGTAGGCACGCGACAAACCGCTGGCGGCGGCGGTCACCAGGCCCGCGTCGACGGGTTCGGACGACGGCGTGGCGCGCTCGCCATGCTGCAGACCGTCCATCAGTTGCCCGACGGTCTTCTGCACGTCGTCGGGCTTATCGCGGTACGCCTGCGCAATGGCGAGGAGCACGTGGCGGAACGCCGGCAGCCCGTGGCGGTCCTGCGGCGGGAAGTACGTGCCGCCGTAGAATGGCTTGCCATCGGGGGTGAGAAACACGGTCATTGGCCAGCCGCCGCGTCCGGTGAGCATCTGCACGGCGTTCATATAGATGTGGTCGACGTCGGGCCGTTCTTCACGATCGACCTTGATGTTGACGAAGAGCTCGTTCATGACGCGCGCCGTCTCTTCGTTCTCGAAGGACTCGTGCTCCATGACGTGACACCAGTGGCACGCCGAGTAGCCCACGCTGAGCATGATCGGCTTGTTGTCGCGGCGCGCCGTTGCGAATGCTTCCTCGCCCCACGGATACCAATCGACCGGATTGTGCGCGTGCTGGCGCAAGTAGGGACTGCTTTCGTGAATCAGTCGGTTCGTAAACTGGGCCACGTGGGACTCCTCTCGCATGCGCCCGGCAACGCCCGCGGTCGTCAGTGCTATTGCCGTGTTTCCACCATCGGCCGGGGACGCTGTGAGGTCAAGGCATGTGCGGTGCGCGGCGCTTCCCAACATCGGCTCTGCCGCGTGCAGGCGAGACGCCCGCACCACCGATGACCCGTCTATCCAAGCCGTGGCACAGGCGTCTCGCCTGTGCGTGGTGTCTCGTCCGGGAAGCGGATGTACTCCTCCAGAATGAGCTGCGCCAATGTCGCGTCGTCGGGCCGGCTGACGATGCTACCGCGGCGCCGCAGGTCCTCCACCAAGGTGTCGAGAATCTGGGGTAGGGTCAGGTCGTCGGAATGATCGTCGTTGGCGCGCAGCTCGGCGGCATCGGCGAAGCACCAGGCCTTCCACGAGATCGACAGACGCAGGTCGCGCCAATTGTAGACGGCGCGGACTTCGCCGTCGCGGCGCACGCTCCATTGCGCGTCGTCATAGCGATGCAGGCGCACCCCGGGCTCGATCGGCGGCAAGTCGGTACTGCGCGCGGCTACCGGATCGATGCCATGGAAGACGGAATCGGTATCGAGCAGGATCGCCGTGTTACGCCGCGATGCCAAGCGCCGCGGCGGCTGCTGCGGGCCGTCGGCCCAATAGACGAACTCGCCGCCGTCGCAATCGTGATACCAGCTCACGCCGGTGGCGATGTGGCGCCGCCAGTGGTCGAACAATCCGGAGTGATGCATGGCGACCAGCAACCACTCCGGCTCGTGGGTGCGGTTGGCGCCGCGGAACTCGGGAACATCGGTGTGCACCGCCAGCTCCTGACCGGGCACGAGGAGGTTGAGATACACGATCGCCGGCCGCACGATATGACGGCCGGTGACGGCGCGCGCCGCCTCCAGGAATTGCGGCAGCTGTTGGAAGAAGGCGATCTCCGGAAACAGCGGCGTCTCATAGGCAAAGGTCTCGCGGAAATAATTGGTGCGTGACGCCAGGCGCTGCACCGTGTCTTGTCCAGCGCGTGTCTTGATAAAGTGGCGGGCCGCGTCGTAGCGCTGCGGAATGCCGGCACCGAATCCTTCCTGCTGGCGCCCCTCGCCATACGTGGGGTAGGGCGCGCGGGCGCGGACGGTCGCCAGCAACGCTTCAACTTGTTCGTCGGTGAGCAACGGGTTGAACTCGACGGAACCGCCTCGGTTCATCATGCCTCTTTTCCTACCGTGCATCTGGCGGAGAGTAAACTTCAAGACGCCGGCCGCAGCCTCAGGGACCACGTTCGGCGATCCAGATCGTGTGCGGTCGTCCGCCTCGCTGACCGCGCGCCCGCACGCGTACCTCGTCTACTTTGAATCCGGCACGGCGCAGGCGCTGCACGAAGGCGCGATCGGGGCCGACCGACCAGATTGCCAACACACCCTTGGGCCGTAGTGCCGCAAACGCGGCTTCGATCCCGGCGCGCGCGTACAGCCAGTCGTTACCTTTCAAGGTCAGACTCTCGGGGCCGTTGTCGACGTCGAGCAAGATGGCGTCGTACGCCCGGTGCTCGCCCCGCAACGCGCGCGCGACGTCGACCTCGCGCACGCTGACCCGCTTGTCGCGCAGCGCCGCGCCGCTGAGGCCGGCGAGCGGTCCGCGGTGCCACGCCACCACCGCCGGCACCAACTCCGCTACGACGATCTGGCCCGCAGCGCCGATGCGCTGCAGTGCCGTAGCCAAGGTGTAGCCCAGCCCCAAGCCACCGATGAGGATCCGTGCATGGGACCGGCCCTCAATCCGTGCGCACGCGAGCTCGGCCAGCGCGTCCTCGGAGCCGTGCTTGCGACTGTTCATGAGCTCGCGGCCGTCGACCGTGAGCGAGAACTCTTCCCCACGCTTGTACAACCGCAGCTCTTCGCCGCTTGCGGGCACACGCACACTGTCGAGGAGCTCCCAGGGAATCATCAGCACTCTCAACAGAGCAGGCTCGGGACATGTTTCCAAGTCACGGGGGCGCCTGAGGGCTTGAGGGCGTGGGGCTTGAGGGTCTGAAGGTCTGAAGGTTTCAGGGCAGCTGGGCTTCGAGGCGCCGTCGTTCGCAGGACCCGTTTGCAGGAGTGCACGCATGGCTTCGAGACGCCTTGCGCAGCAGTCGCAACGGGGTGGCGGATGCGCTACAGTGCGGCTACTGATTTCCTCCGGGAAGGAGCAATAATGACACCGCTGAAGACCGCACGCGCGACGCCGCGTAGTGCCGACGCCGATTCGACGCCCGCTGCAGCTGCACCGCACCAACTCGCGGGACAGACCATGAAGGCGTGCGACATCATCATGCAGGTGCTTGCGGACGAGGGTGTGGACACGATCTTCGGCTACAGCGGCGGGGCGATCCTGCCGACGTATGACGCGGTGTTCCGCTACAACGAGACGCACGCCGGCACGGACGAGATCCGCCTCATCGTGCCAGCTACCGAGCAAGGCGCCGGCTTTATGGCTGCCGGTTACGCGCGATCGAGCGGCCGCGTCGGCGTGTCGCTGGTGACCTCCGGCCCGGGCGCGACCAACTCGGTGACCCCGGTGCGCGACTGCCAGGCCGACTCCGTGCCGATCGTGCTGATCACCGGGCAGGTGCCACGCGCGGCCATGGGTACTGACGCGTTTCAGGAAGCCCCGGTCTTCAACATCATGGCATCCTGCGCCAAGCACGTGTTCCTGGTCACCGATGAGACCAAGATCGAAGCCACCATGCGCAGCGCCTTCGACATCGCGCGCAGCGGGCGGCCCGGACCAGTCGTCGTCGACATTCCGCGCGACGTGCAGTTGGCGCAGAGCGTCTTCAAAGGCTCAGGCCTGCTGGCGATGCGCGGCTACGAGGAACGTGCCGCGGAGCTCAAGCGCGCCTGCGTCTCCGCCGCGGAGGCGGAAGCCTTCTTCCGCCTGCTCTCCACCGCGGAACGCCCGTTGATCTACGCCGGCGGCGGCATCAACAACGGCAACGCCGCCGACGAGCTGCGCGCCTTTGCCAAGCGCTTCGGGGTTCCCGTGGTCACCACCCTCATGGGTATCGGTGCCGTCGACACTGCAAGCGAGCTGTCGCTGAACATGCTCGGCATGCACGGCGCCGCCTATGCCAACTACGCCGTCGAGGACTGCGACTTCTTGTTCGCCGCCGGCTCGCGCTTCGACGACCGTGTCGCCGGTAAGGTCAAGGAGTTCGCGCCGCACGCCAGGATCGCACATCTCGACGTCGACGCATCGGAGATCGGCAAGGTCAAGCACGTCGATTGGGCGCATGTGTCCGACGCCAAGCGCGGCCTGCAGCAGCTGATCGCGGCGGGCGCCGGGTTCAAGAAGGATTTCAGCCGCTGGCGCAAGTACCTGCAGGACATCAAGCAACGGCACGCCTTCAACTACAATCAGGGCTCGTCGCAGATCCAGTCGGAGTACGTGCTGGCGCAGCTCAACGAGATCACCCGCGGCAACGCCATCGTCACCACCGGTGTTGGCCAGCACCAGATGTGGGCGGCGCAATACCTCGACTTCATCCACCCGCGCACCTTCCTGACCTCCGGCAGCATGGGCACGATGGGGTTTGGATTGCCTGCCGCAATCGGCGCGCAACTCGCGAACCCGGGCAAGCTGGTGATCGACGTCGACGGCGACGGCAGTATCCGCATGAACCTGGGCGAGTTGGAGACGCTGACGACCTACGACATTCCGGTGAAGGTGCTGCTGCTCAACAACCTCGGCGACGGCATGGTGCGCCAATGGCAGGATCTTTTCTACGCCAACCGCTACTCGGGGTCCGACAAGACGCTCCACAAGAAGGATTTCGTCAAGGCGGTCGAGGCCGATGGGTTCGGGTTCGCCAAGCGTGTCAGCGCCATTGATGATGTGCGGTCACGACTCGAAGAGTTCGTCCGTTTTCCCGGGCCGGCGTTCCTTGAAGTCATGGTCGACCAGAAGGCGCATGTCTACCCGATGGTCGGGCCGGGGATGGGCTACAAAGATATGATCACCGGCAAGTACATCCCGAGCCGCGACCAGACGCCGAAGGAAACCGAAGAGCCAGAAGGATACTTTTGACGAGTCGCGCCGGCCACTAATGAACCTGTGGGCGCGCCTCGGGCGGATGCTGATCGCCGATGGCGGATGGTTTCGACACGCTGCGAGGGCTATTCGAGCAAGCGTAGCTTCTGCAACACGAATTCCCTGATGGCCGAATCGATGGCGGCGCTGCTGCGTGTGAAGCGCGCCTGAAGTGCCGGCGCGTCAACGGCACCATCGGCGACGAGGACGGGCGTCTGGTTCTTTTCCGGGCTCCTTTCACCGTCGTCGACACGGTCGTGATGGAAGCCGTGCTCGGACGTCCACGTCAGCGCATGCTCGGCATCGGCGTGTCGGTAGCACAGCTGGAATCCGGTGATCGCGCCATCGGCTGCCAGCCAGACGATGAGCTCGAGATCATCGCCGATGAACCACCGGCGTTCGGACTCGCCTGGCGCCGGCGACGTCGGGAATTCCTTCAGCATGTCGGGGCCTACGGCCGGTCTAACCGCCGATCGGACTTGGAAACTCTTAGCGACCAACGGGAGCGGTCCATAGAAAAGACGCTGGCCACCGGCCCTAGTGAAAAAAATGGCCGCCGTTGACGTCGAGGGCCTGACCGGTGATGACGCGCGACAGATCGGAGGCGAAGAAAACGACGGCGCCGGCGATCTCTTCTGAAGTTGGAATATGGTTGAGCGCGGTGTGGCTCGCGATCTGCGCGTACACCGCCTCGGGTGTGGTTTTCTGCTGCTTGGCGAGCATCTTGAAGTAGCCTACCAACACCGCTCCCCAGATGTATCCGGGCACCACCGAGTTGACGCGGATGTTGTACGCGCCGACCTCCTGCGCCAGGGTTTGCGCCGCGGTCATCAACGCGCCCTTCGAGGCGGCGTAGCTGCCGAAACCAGATTCAATGATGCGCATCGACATCGAGTTGATGAAAATGATCGAGCCGCCGCGCGCCTTCATGTGCGGGATCACCGCTTTGGACAGCTGCAGCGAGCCGAACACGTTGACCTCGAAGACGTGCCGCCAGGCGGCGAGGTCGGCGTCTTCGATCTTCGGCTCCGGTCCGCCGGCGTAGGCGTTGTTGACGAGGATATCGACGCGTCCGAACTCGGCGGCCGCGGCATCCGCGAGCCGCTGGCAATCTTCGGGCTGCGCGATGTCGGTGGGCACGCACAGTGCCTTGCGGCCGTGCGCCCGCACCTCGGCGGCGATCGCTTCGAGGTTGCCGGCCGAGCGTGCCGCCAGCACCACATCCGCGCCTTCACGCGCGAAGGCCAGCGAGATGTCGCGGCCCATTCCCGGGCCGATGCCAGAGACAATTGCAACGCGGTCGGTGAGTAGCATAGACAGTCCTCCGCTCTCAGTTCTGAGCTACCGCCGCAACCGGGTAGTTGCAATGCCTATGGTGACGCTACGCATTCCTGAACGGCATCAGCCGGACTCCTTCTGGTTTGCCCAGGCCTCCCTTCGGCCAGGCCGTCTGTGATAGATCAGGAAATTGAACAGACAGCGGGAACCAGCGTGCAGATCAGCCCGACAGACGAGCGCTTCATGCGCCTGGCGATCGACAAGGCGCGGGCCGGCATCGCCGCCGGTCAGTCGCCGTTTGGCGCGTGCATCGTGCGCGGTGCGGCGGTCATCAGCTGCGAGCACAATGGTGTCCTGGCGACCACGGACAGCACCGCGCACGCCGAGGTCACTGCGATCCGCACCGCCTGCCGGGCGCTGGCGACGATCGATTTGTCCGCCTGCACGATCTACTCGACCTGCGAGCCCTGTCCGATGTGCTTCAGTGCTTGCTATTGGGCCCGGCTGTCCCGCATCGTCTTCGGCGTCCGCAGCGCCGATTCCGCGCGGATTGGCTTCGGTGAGTTGCAGATCGCGGCGACCGTCATGAAGGAGCTCGGCCGCAGTCCAGCCGAGTTGGTCGGTGATTGCCTTCGTGAGGAAAACCGTGCGCTCATGGAGCACTGGTTGCAATGCGGTGTCCGCCACGCGTACTGAGTGCAACCCTGTCCTTTCCTTGTCGTGCTTTCGAACTTTCGTGTTTTCGTGATTCTCTGATAGGCGCGTGAGAATGGAGGAACGATGGACTACGACCTGAAAATCGTCGGCGGTACGATCATCGACGGGAGCGGCGCGCCCGGCGCGCGCGGTGACCTTGGCATTCGCGCCGGCAAGACCGTCGCACTCGGCAGCGCTCCGGGAAGCGCCGCGCAGACGATCGATGCCTTCGGCCAGGTCGTGGCCCCGGGTTTTGTCGACATTCACACGCACTACGATGCGCAAGTGCTGTGGGACCGTATGCTGACCATCTCCCCGTGGCACGGCGTGACGACCGTAATGATGGGGAACTGCGGCTTTGGTGTGGCGCCGACGCGCGCCGCGCATCGTGACTTGATCCTGCGCACGTTGGAGAAGGTCGAAGGCATGAGCCTGGGAGCATTGCAGGCCGGTCTCGGCGACGACTGGCCGTTCGAGACCTTCCCGCAGTACCTCGACGCCGTCGAGCGCCGCGGCGCGGCGGTCAACGTTGCGGTGCTCATCGGGCACACCCCGGTGCGCCTGTATGTGATGGGCGAAGCGGCCACCGAACGCGCCGCGACCGCCGACGAAATCGCCCGCATGCGGGCCATCGTCCGCGAGGCTATCGACGCCGGCGCGGTCGGCTTCGCGACCTCGAAGGCGCCGACCCACGTCGGCTATGCCGGCAGGCCGGTGCCGAGCCGCATCGCCGAGTTCACCGAGATCCAAGCGCTCGCCGATGCGCTGCGCGAGGCGGGCCGCGGCATCGTGCAAGCCACCGTGGGCCCCGGATTGTTCTTCGATGAGTTCGCCGAGCTGGCGCGGAGCACCGGCCGGACCGTGACCTGGACGGCGCTGCTCGCCGGCATGCTCGGTCCCGGCTCAGGCCGCATGCTGCTGGAGCGCTCGATCGAGCTGGTCCGCCGCGGATTCCCGGTGGTGCCGCAGGTGAGCTGCCGGCCGCTCAATTTTGACTTCGACTTTGCGGAGCCGTTCCCCTTCGAGAGCTTGCCCACCTTCAAAGGCGTGTCCGCCGCCGACCGCGCCGGCAAAATGGAGATCTATCGCGACCCGGGATTTCGCCAGACCCTGAACGAAACCTTCAAATCGGCGATGGCGGGTCCGTTTGCGAACTGCGGCGAGCGTATCTGGATCTCGCTCTCACCGCGCGCGCCGGGCTTGGAAGAGCGCACGATTGCCGATGTGGCGCGTCAACGTGGCATCGAGGTGGCGGATTGTCTGCTCGATCTGGCGCTCGACTCGAACTTGGAAGCACGCTTCCGTATGGCCATCGTCAACTTCGACGAGGACGAGGTTGCGGACTTGCTCAGCGACAAGCACACCGTCCTCGGGCTCTCCGATGCCGGCGCGCACGCCAGCCAGCTGTGCGACGCGTGCTTCTCAACGCACTTGCTCGGCCACTGGGTGCGGGAGAAAGGCACGCTGCAGTTGGAGGAGGCGGTGCGTATGCTGACGTCGCGTCCTGCTGAGGTTGCCGGCCTTACCGACCGCGGCCGCCTGGCTATCGGTATGCCCGCGGATGTCGTGGTCTTTGATCCGGCCACCGTTGGGGCCAGCCCCCTGCGCCGCGTCAACGATCTCCCCGCGCAGGCCGACCGCCTCGTCGCCGACGCCAATGGGATCGACGCCGTGATCGTGAACGGCAAGCTACTGCGCCGGAGCGGCGAAGATGTCGTCGATCCGGCGGGACCGTTACCTGGCCGCCTGCTCCGCAACGGCCGGGCATAGGGCCCTGCGGGCGGCGTCCTTGGTCTGCTCCCGTTGGTTGGTCGCTAGGGACTGCCAAGTCCGACAGACGGTTTGAGAGGCATGAAAACTTCCCAAGCCCTCAAGCCCTCAGCACCATTTTCGAAGCAGCGTCGCTTGGAGCCGGGCGCTGCGGTGAGCATTTCCACCGCGGCGCCCGGCTCCTCCGTGCCTTCACATCATCATCTGGCCGATTTGCATCAAGAAGCCGAGGTCGCCTTCGACTTTCAGTTTCCCGGTCATGAAAGCTTCCTGGCCGTTGAGCTTGCCGGTCTGCATGTCGGCATACTCGGCGAGCTTCATCTTGATCACCGTTTTGGGTGTGGCGGAGTTGTTGAAGCACATCTCGACCTTGAACGGATCTTTACCCTCGCGCGACAGCTCGAGGCCCATCGTCCCCTTGAGCGCCAGTGCGCGTGCGCTGTTGTCGGGGCGACCGGGGCGCGGCTGCGGGAGAATCAGCCCGAGGCTCGCGCCGTCGCGGCCGAGCACCGCATCACGCCAGTCGTCGACCGAGACGGTGAACGTCACATGCGCGTCGGCGGTGCCTTTGGTGGATTTCATTGCGCCGCCGCTGATGACCAGCGTCCAGTCGCCGCCGCCGGGACCGGTAACGTGGTACTGCATGGTGGCTTCGCGCGGCGCGCCGCCGTCGCCGCCTTGCTGCGCCTGGGCTGCAAAGCCCATCGGGAGCATCTGCTCGAAAAACTGGTCTGGGGTGACGTCCTCCGATAGTGCGGGTTGATCCTCTGCCATGGTGTCCTCCTTCTCGTGGCCGTGCCGCTGCGGGCCGTGCCGGATTCGTTGTCGTCGATGATTGTACTGCGTGGTACAGGACTGCAAATGCCACAATCGTGACGCAGCGCGCAAGAGGTGCCGCACGGGTGAGACTGTGCCGGGCCCCTCCGCCACCGCGTTCGAATGTGTTAGACGATGAGGGAAGCGATGATGCGCGTGGAGCGACAGAGGACGCAAAGGGAGCTGAAGCCGCGGCGCGAGCGCTGCGCCGAAGGCATCGTCGCCACGTGGTGAGTGCCGTGGGGTCCAATGCGCTATCGCGGCGCAACCACGTCGGCACCGTGTCGCTACTCGTCGCGGTGGCCGGAGCGGTGGTGTGCCGCGTCGGCCTGATGACCGGCCCGTTCGTCGGTGCCGAGTGGTTGCGGGTGTTGGCGGCCGGGTTTGAAGCTGCGCTGGTGGGCGGGCTGGCCGACTGGTTCGCGGTGACCGCACTGTTCCGTCATCCGCTGGGCGTGCCGATTCCTCACACCGCAATCATCCCGACGCGCCGCGCCAAGATCATCGAAAGCATCGTCTCGATGGTCCAGGACGAATGGCTGTCTCCCGAGGTCATCGGGGCGCGGTTGGCGCGCTTGTCGCCGAGCGACCTGGTCGTCGACTGGCTGCGGGACCCGGCGCACGTGGAGCGGCTCGGCGGTCCGCTGCGTGACTTCCTGCGCGCGCTGGCGCGTGTGCTCACCGAGCCCGAGGTGGTCGAGTTCGTCGAGCGCACGGTGCAACGTCAGCTGCGCGAGTTGCCGCTGGACGCGTCGGCGGGACGCTGGCTGGCGCGGGTGGCGACACGGGACAGTGCGGCAGCCGTGTTTCAGAGCGCCGCACGCTCGCTGGCCAATCTGGCGCGCCAGCCGGGTACTGCGGAGACGCTGCAGCTCTGGCTCGACCGCGCCGCGGTGGCGTTGCGTCGCGACGGCAAGCGCCTGGTCCCGTTACTCCTGCGGCGCAAGGTCGTGCAGCGCCGGCTTGTCGAGGCGGCGTGCGACTATGCGTCCTCGGAGCTCTCCACGGCCGCCGAGGATCCGGGCCATCCGTTACATCGCGCCTTGTTCGAGGCCATCGAACGCTTTGCCGCCCGCTTGTCGAGCGGCGACGCCGAAACCCTGGCGCAGGTGGAACAGCTGCGCCAGGCGCTGGTCGAGAGCCTCGAAGCCCAACCCGTGTTGATGCGGCTCCTGACGCAGCTGCAACAGCAGCTCGAGCAGGATCTCAGCGACCCCGAGGGCTACCTGGCCACGCTCGTCGACCGCCGCCTGCGAACCGGCATCATCGACCTGCTCGACGATGCCGAGCGCCGCGGGCTGTTCGACCGCTGGGTCCGCACCACGGCGGAGGATTTGTTGCGCCGGCACCACCATCAAATTGGCCTGACGGTGCGCGAGAACCTCGACGCTCTCGAAACCGACGCTCTCGTCGCGCAGATCGAAGCCCGCGTCGGCGCCGACTTGCAGTTCATTCGCCTCAACGGGGCGCTCGTCGGTGGCCTCATCGGCGTGGCGTTGGCGCTGTTGCACCGGTTCACTCCTTAGTGGCGCAACGTGGCAGGCACGTTCAGACGATCCCAATGAAGAAGATGTAACCGCAGATGGACGCAGATGAACGCAGATTCGGATTGGTCGAAGAGCGGGCTCATCAACCCAAATTCGCGAGATTCGTGTGTGTCTTTTTCGAGGGGTCAGATAGACCACATCTGCGTTTATCTGCGGTTACGAGCTCCTGGCCTGTCAGTGCCCATGCACTGCCAGCGCCGCCTGCTTCACCGAACGCGCCGCCTTGGCGAAACCTTCGCGGGTCGCGCCCTTCAAAACGCCGATCGGCACGTTTTGCGGCGCGCCCTTCTCCATGACGTGGTAGATGGAGACAATATAGGCGCGCTTGCCGTCTGGGGATGGAAGGACGCGGTAGCTCCCTTCGTTGTAGTTGCCGTCGCTCTTCAGGGTTTCGAACTCGATGGCCATGCGCTCAGGGTGGAAGGTCCACTTCACCTCGGCGCGGTTCTGGCGGCCGATCACGGTCTGCGTGATGCGGATGACCTTGGTATGGTCGTCCTTGTTGATCAACGCCGACTCGCTGACGCCCGGGACGAAACGGCTGTAATCCTCCACGTCGGCGAGCATGCGGTAGACCTCGGCGGGCGGTGCGTCGACGAGCGAGTGAAACTCCAAGCGTGCGCCGTCGGCGACCTCCTCACTTTTCTCGACCGCGAAGAAGTTTTCCGGGGCCGACCAATCGACCGTCGGCTCCCGCGAACAGGCCGGAAACCACCACAGCGCAAGGATGAGAATCAGGTAAGCAGTCAGCGCTGCCCGGGTCATGCCCTACCTCCATTCTCGGGAAAGGTGCCGAACCCTGCTATTGATAATCAACAGGTTTGCACAGAATCGGCCGCGCGCCAAGGTGCATTGACGCCGCCGTACGGCTGGTGATCGCGCATGGCATCTGCCAGCGTTATGGTAGTTCCCAATTCGCCTACAGGCGCGCTACGATGGGGAACATGAGTACGCGAGGTCATTCGTCCGCCGCCGCGGCCGCGCCGCGTTCACGCGTGACGCGGCGTCGGCGGGCGGTGGGTGCCAACGTGCAGCATTTCAGCGAGCTGTTCGAAAGCGCCAGCGATATGATTTTCATCAACGATCGCGCCGGGCGGATTGTAGCGGCCAACCACGCTGCGCGCGCGTTCGGCGGCTACACGCAAGACGAACTCGACCGTGGGGCGGTGCTGGCCGACGTCATGCCGCCGCAAGAGATCGAGGCGGTGATGATGATTACGCAGCGCGCGCTCGACGGTCTTCCCATTCCGGGAGTGTACGAGCGCGAGGTGATGCGGCACGACGGCATCCGGCGTCTCGTCGAGCTGCGCAGCAACGTCTTGCGGCGGCGTGGCCGTCCGTGGGCGCTGCAGACCATCGGCCGCGACGTTACCGAGCAGAAGGAAGCGGCGGCGTTCCAGGCGAGCCTGCTGCAAACGTCGCAAGCCCTGCTGACGGCGCAGAGCGTGGATGAGATTGGACGGGTCATTTGCGAAGAGGCCAGCCGCGTGTTGCACGTCGACGGTGCCTACCTTTGGTTGCGGCGTGGCGAGGAAATCATCGGCTGTGCCGCCGCCGGACCGAACGCCGACACGTTCGTCGGATTGCGCCGGTCGTTGACGGAGTCGGTGGTCGGCAAAATGTGCCACGCCGACGACGTTGACGTCTTGGTGGTGAACGACTTCGGGCACTCGCTCTATGCCGCGGAGCCGGAGCGCAGCGCGGGCGTGCAAGCGCTGCTTGCGGTGCCGTTGCGCCGCAGCGGCCCGCCGGTCGGTGTCTTGATCTTCACCGACAGCCACAACCCGCGGCGGTTCACCCGCGTCTTGCACGAGCGCGCCATGATTTTCGGTGCGCAGACGACAGTGGCGATCGAGTCGGCTCTGGCGCGCGAGCGCGAAGAGGAAGAGGGCTCCATTTCTGCGGCGTTGCTGCGGGTGGCGCGCGATATCCGCGAATCCCTGGAAGCCACCGCGGTGCTGCCGCAGATCGCCCGCAGTGCCCGCGAGGTGTTACCGTGCGATTGGACGGCGGTGGCGTTGTGGGATGCGGTGGCGGGAGCGTTTCGCGTCACCATGACCGAGGGATGGCCGGCGGAGGCGGCGGAGGAGCTGCAGCTGCTCGCCCTGGCTCCGGGGAGCCTGCCGCTGGTCAATGTCCTGCTGGCGCAGCAGACGGTCGAGATGGCCGAGCCGCGCGGGCGCCTCGAGCTGTTTCGACGCTGGCAGATTTCTTCATTCATGGCGGTGCCGATGTCGCGCAGCGGACGAGTCGTCGGGGCCCTGGTCGTTGGCTTCCGCGAGCGCCGTGGGCCGTTCTCGCGGCGCGAGCGCCGGCTGGCCGAAGGGGTGGCCTCGCAGGCCGCTGTCACGTTGGAGAACGCGCGGCTCGTGGAAGACCTGCGGCGCGCCAACCGTCTGAAATCGGAGTTTCTGGGCGCGATGTCGCACGAGCTGCGAACGCCGTTGAGCGCCATTCTCGGCTATGCGGAGCTGCTGCACGAAGGCTTGATGGGCCCGCTGGTTGCCGAGCAGCGTGATGCGCTCGAACGCGTCCTGGTGAACGGCCGTGGGCTGCTCGAGCTGATCAACATGACCCTCGACGTCAACCGCCTGGAAGCCGGCCGCGCCGCGGTCGAGCCCGAGGAGTGCTCGTTGGCGGACGTGCTTACCGAGCTCCACAGCGAGTTCGATGCCCGTGCCGTTGCCGACGGCGTTGCATTGGTGTGGCCGGCGTCGCCTACCGTGGCGCTCTTTACGGATCGAGCCAAGCTGAAGGTGATCGTGCGCAATCTTGTCGACAATGCGCTCAAGTTCACGCCACAGGGCTCCGTGACCGTGCGCGTCACCACCACGGGGCGTGGGCGCCTTCGCTTGTCGGTGCAGGATACCGGCATCGGGATCTCGGAAGACGAGCGCGCCACCGTCTTCGAAATGTTTCGTCAACTCGGTGCGGCGCGGCGCGCTGCACGCGGCGGTGTCGGCTTGGGTCTGCACTTGGTACGCCGCTATACTGAGCTCCTCGGCGGTGAGGTGACGGTCGAGAGTACCCCAGGAATGGGGTCGACATTCACAATCGACATTCCAACCCGACTGGGGTGACACCAGCGTTCCGTGCGGGTGCGTGCTTACCCGGAGGAATCCGGCGAGGTGTTGTGCGGTGTGGTTGGGGAGGCGTAACTACTTCGACGCGGCGCTACGCCGTCCGGTTGCGCAGACACGCCGAACCGCGAGGGCGAGATGCTCGGTGCGCAACCAGAAATCGTCTGGCCTGGGACAGGTTTCCAGGAGTGCGTCGGCAATGGCCTCGTCGCTGTATGAGTCCACCTGGAATCGATGCATGGTCAGCAGCCAGCGGATGGTCGGCATCGTATGCAGAACGGCAGGCTTGCGGTGCTGAGTGTAGGCGTCGATTGGTGCGGGGCTAGCAGCCACGCTGCCGGTGGCGCTTTGGCTGTGGCGCAATTTGGCTGGTACGCGTTCTGTTGCTCCCATTGACGAATGCTCGCGTCGAACGTTCTTCATGGGGACACCTTGTGTGGTCGGGTGAATTCGGTGAACTCGCGCAGCAACCGCGCGGCTCGGCTGCACGACGCCGCTGTCAGCATCGTGTCGAACTGCCAGCGCCGCAAGATCGCCAGGACCTCGTTGCGCATCCCGACGTCGCTGCCGCAACGGAGCACGCGCTCGATCTCGTCGAGATAGTGACTCACATCGATCTTCTCTGGTGGATCTTGGATGTCGTCAGCCGCCGAATCGCGGCTCTCGTCGTTTGTATCGATGAATCCGAGCATGACCTACCCTCCGAAACTCCCCCGGTGAGTGGCGCTTGTCGAGACTCACTGCCCGACATATACGCCCATGCGCCTTGCTGTGCAATCCAGGTTTGAGGGGAATTGTCGTCCATAACGGATCGCTCAGGAGGCGGCGGCGCCATCCCGCGGGCGCCGTCTCGATGCGCGTGCCGTCGGCGTTAGTCGCTGGTCTGCAACCACGATGACCCCACCGACATACTCGGCCGCGAGGAGATTCATGGGTGGCATGCCGACGAACGTGGCGACAAAGATATTTGCCGGGTGTTCGTAGATGGCGCTTGGCGTGCAATTTCTCGCCACCGTGTCGCACGAGTTGTGCACGCCGCTCTCACCGATCCTCATTCGGGCGCACATGCTGCAAACAGGAGAGCTCGATCCGGGCAAGACGCGCCAAGCCGTCGACGCTATCAGATCCACGTGGGCAGCCCGTGGAGCCCGCCGAGCTAACGGCGGTGGTCGCGATGCTCGCGGGGCGGACCCGGGGAGACGCGGCGCGGCGGTGATGCGAGGAGGTGCCGGCGCTGAGGCTATTGCTTGTCGGGCGCCGACAGGTCCGGCGGCGGCTCAACTGGCGGGTGCCGCCGCGCTTGCCGGCGCAACAGCACTTCGCGCACGGCGGCGGCGTCGAGCCCGAGGATGAAGCAGACGTGCTCGAACGAAAAGGGCCGGCAGTGCGGCTCGTTCATGAGCCAGTCTTGCGCATCGCGAAACTGGCGGCGGCTGCTAGTGTCGCGCGCCCCGTAGAAGCGCTCGAAACAATAGATGGCGTCCTCGAGGATGGCGATCATCAAGCGCTGCTCGGGTGGCGTTTGCATGCGACTGCCCGCGAACAGCTGCTCCGGCAAGACGACGGCGGGCGCGACGCTCCCGGAAGCTTGCGTAGTGACAGCGGCGCGAGATTTGACGGTGTACGCGTTGCCCATGACCCAGCCCTTCACAGTCCGGCATCCGGCAACCGTCGCTGCCGACTTTTTCGCGCGTGCTCATCTGTGCGCCGTGGCGGTTTGCGCGCGGCGCGCGCTCGCAAGGGAACCAGGCGTGTGCTGCGCGCGCAGCTGGCGCACAAGACGAGGTCCGGACGCGTGTAGCGTAAACGCGCCGACCGCTCCCCGCACGCGGCGCACGGGACGTCGCCGCCAGCGGCGTTGACCGTCCACGTCACCCCCTCGAGATCCAGACCGATTGTGCCCTGCAATCTGGCGTAGCGGTCCGCGTGCTCGAAGATCATTTGGTCGTCATAGGGCGCTCCGGTATTGAAGATGAGTGCACCATTGCCCAACAGCAAGCGTGCGATGTGCCTCATCTCACTCCCCATGAAAACCGATCTTGTCTGTTCCGCTGCTCGTTCCAAGGTTTCCCCTTTATTACGCAACGGCAGCCGGCACCGGCAATCGGGTAGATTCTGTATGGGGTGGAACGGTGGAGAGTGAACCGTTCGGGATGGGCAGCCCGCAGCGCAGCGCTCAGGGTTCGATCAAACGGTTGCGTACGGCATAGCGCACCAGCTCACTCATGGAGTGGAAATCGAGCGCGCGCATAATGTTGGTGCGGTGGGTCTCTGCGGTCTTGACACTGATGCCGAGTATGGTTGCGACTTCTTTGTTGCTCTTGCCTTCCGCGAGCAATTGGACGATTTCGCGTTGCCGCGGCGTCAGCGGACTCGCGGGCGTCCGCCGCGGCGTGGGGGACGCCTCGCCATCTTTCAAATACCCGTGCAGCAGGAGATCGGCGACGCGCGACGCGAAGAACGGCTTGTGCTGTCGCAACGCCTCAACCGCGTCGATCAGATCGCGCCCGGCATCCGATTTGAGCACGTAGCCGCGGGCGCCGACGCTCAGCACCTCGCGCACGACCTGCTCCGACTCGTGCAGCGTCAGGATCAGCACCTCGCACTCCGGCAGTTCTTTGCGAATCTGCCGCGCGGCATCGAGGCCGTTCAGGCCGGGCATGCCGATGTCCAGCACCGCGATATCGGGCCGCTCGCGTTTGGCGGTCTCGACCGCCTCCCGGCCGTCGACGGCTTCGGCGCAGACGTGCCAATCGGGCTGTTCCTCGAGCAAGACACGCACGCCGCGGCGAACGACCTCATGGTCATCGGCGATGAGAATGCGCAAGGGGTTCATGTGTCCGCCCGAATCAGTGGGACGGTCGCGCGCACGGTGAAGCCCGGGGTGCCGGAGCTGATCTCCAGCTGACCGCCCAGTTGTGTCATCCGTTCGTGCATACCCATGATGCCCACGCCCAACGCTGCCGGATTGCTGCCGCCTTCTACCATGAAGCCTCGACCCTCGTCGATCACTTCAAGCGTGACGGTACGCGCGTCGCAGAGAATCTGCACGCGTACGGACGGACTGCCGGAGTGGCGATGCACGTTGGTGAGACACTCCTGGACCACACGGAAGAGCGCAGTCTCGACGTCTTCCGACAGGCGGCCCAGATCCGGGGCGATCGCCAGATCGACGCGAATGCCGCTGCGTTGCATGAAGCCTTCCGTGTACCAGCGAATGGCGGAGGCCAGGCCCACTTCGTCGAGCAGTGGCGGGTGCAACAGATAGGCGATCGTACGGATCTCTTCCAAGCTGCGGTCGACCAGGACCAGGCTTTCGTCGAGGGCGCGGCGGGTCGCAGGCTCGAGCTGCTCGCGCCCCCGATTGACGATGGACAGATTCATCGCCAGGCCGACCAGATTCTGCGCGGTACTGTCATGCAGCTCGCGGCCGAGGCGGCGGCGCTCGTCATCCTGGATCTGCATGAGCCGGCGTGACAGCTGCAGCACGTTCCGCTCGTTGCGCTTGCGATGGGTGATGTCGTGCCCGGTACCGGCGACGCCGACCACCTGACCCTGGCTGTCCGTGAGCGGCGCCGCCGTGAATTGATACACCATCGGTTCGCCATTCTTGTGCAGCAATTCGGCCTCGTCCTCCGCGAAGCCCGTCGCCAACGCCCGGCGAATCGCGGCGCCGACGGTGGCGCGCGTGGCGGCGGAAAAGAAACTCTCGGCGTGGCGCCCCTGCAGCTCTTGCGGCGACAGGCCGGTGGCGGTTTCCAGCCTGCGGTTCCAGCGGACCAAGCGGGTCTCGAGATCGAGGGTGTAGATGATGTCCGGCACGGTTTCCATGATGAGCTCGAGCTGGCGCTGCGTGTCGGCGAGGCGTTGATCGGTCTGTTTGCGTTCGGTGATGTCGTGCAGCAGCCAGCGAATGGCGCTGACCTGGCCGGAACGATCGCGGACAGTGACGGCGGTGACGGCGATGTCCGCTTCGGTACCGTCGTGCAGGAGGAGATGGATCTCCTGACCGTTGATGCGTTCCACGGTCCCGCGCTGCATGCGATGCAATAGTTCGTACAGCTCAGAGTGACCCGTCGGCGCGACGAAGACCGAGAGGGGCTTTCCCACCAGGAACTGCTGCGGCCGCTGAAACAGAGCCGCTGCCGCGTGGTTGGCTTCGATAATGCGGCCGACGGCGTCGCTGACCAGGTAGCCGTCGGGCGCAAGGTCGAAGAGCTCCAGGTAACGCTGCCGTTCACGTTCGACCGCATCACGCGCCAGCAGCAGCTCGTCGCTGCGGGCCTGCAACTCATCGGCGGAAACGTGCAACTCTTCCAGGGCGTTGGACAGCTCTTCGAGGGCTTGCGGCAGCAGGTCCAGTGGCTCTGCGTGCGGCTCGTCGCAACGGTGCGACAGCGTATTCAGCCGCTGCTGTGCCTCGTTGATCTGCCGCTCCAAGTTCAAGATGGTTGATTTCACGTCAATGCCTCGTCAAACCCCGCGCGGGATCCTTCAGATTTCAGGCTTCCTCCATCAGGAGGATGGCTCCCATGCGCTGGCCGCCCGCGGCCAGGCGTGGGGTGCAGCTGATGCGGCAGCGGATGGCCTTGCCGCGTCGATTGGTGGCGTCGAGCACGACATCCGGGCGGGTTACGCCATCCGTCATGCACGCCTGGATCACGTCGCGCACCGGTTCCATGGGCACGCCGATATCGAGGTCGGTGAACCGCCGCTTCTGGACTTCGTCGGCGCGCAAGCCCCACAGATCCTCGGCATGGCGGCTCCAGACCTCGATAAGGCCTTGCGCGTCGAGGACGACCACCGCCGCGCGCAGCCCCCCGATCACCGAGTCCAAGAACGTGTTGGCATGGTTCAGTTCGTCGGTGCGTTGGCGCAATTCGTCGTTCAGGGTTTGCAGCTCTTCATTGGCGGACTGCAACTCCTCGTTCATGGTCTCGAGCTCCTCGTTGGAGGACTGCAGCTCCTCGTTCGTGGTTTCGAGCTCTTCGACGGTCGATTGCAGCTCTTCGTTTGTGGTCTCCAGCTCTTCGTTGCTGGATTGGAGCTCTTCGTAGGCGGTCTCGAGATCGGCATTGCTGCGTTGCAGCTCGGCGCGCAGCTTAGTCTGCTGGGTGACGTCGGTGAACGTCACCGTCACCCCCAGGGCCTCAATGGTGGTGTGAAAGAGTGGCAGGACATCGATGTTGAAGAACTGCGCCTCGCCTTGGCCCGGGGGCATTGGGCGCTCGACGCTGGCTACCGATACGGTGCGGCGCTGGGCGAGGGCTTCTTCGATCATCGAACGCAGCTCGACCGGACGGTACGAGAGCTCCAGGTCGCGAAAAGGCCGTCCGATGTCCTTCATGGTCAGTCCGAAGACCATGCGGGCGCGCTGATTGGCAAGCGTCAGCAGGTCGCGTTGATCGATGACCACCTGCGCCACCGGCGCCGTGTCGAACGCCACCTCGCGCAAGCGCGCCTCCGCCGCCTGTTTACGGCTGTCCTCGTCGGCCACGCGGCTCGGCGCTTCGAGCGTCTCGCGCGGTTTGGCGACCGCCACCTTGGCGAAGATGCGGTGCTTGAGATCGACCGGCCGAAACAGGTTGGGATGCGTGAGCAGCATCTCCGCCTTGCCGAGGAACAGGATGCCGTCGTTCTGCAGGGCAAACTGAAAGCGCGACAAGATGCGCTCCTGCGCCTCGGCATTGAAGTAGATCAAGACGTTGCGACAGACGAGCAGATCGATGTGCGAGATCGGCGCGTGCTGCATGAGATCATGGCGGCCGAAGATGATCGAGCGGCGGAGATCGACGCGGAACGTATGGCGCTCGCCGTGGCGGGTGAAGTAACGCTCGTGCCATTCCGCGGGCAGCGGCTCGAGGCTCTTGGCCGGGTAAGTGGCCTGGCGGGCGTCGTTGAGTGCCGTCTCATCGACGTCGGTGGCGTAGATTTTCACGCGCTGACGAAAGGCCTCGGCTCCCAATGCCTCGGCCAGGAGCATCGTCAGCGTGTACGGCTCTTCACCCGTGGCGCACCCGGCACTCCATACGCGAATCGGCTCGTCGCCCGATTTGCGCGCCACAATCTGTGGGATGACTGCCTCGGCCAGATATTCCCAGGCGCCGGGATCGCGCAGAAAGGCGGTGACCTTGATCAGGATCGTGTTGAAGAGCTGGGTAAACTCCTCCGGGTGTACCTCGAGGTAGTCGACATAGTCGCCGACATCGCTGATCTTCACGTCGCTCATGCGCTTGCTGACCCGCCGCAGCAGTGTGGCCCGCTTGTATCCCGAGAAATCAAAGCCGCGGTTGTGGTGGAGATACTCCAACAGCGTCTTGAATTCCTTGCTGTCCGCAACTTCGACCATCAGGTCTCTTCCTTCATCACCAAGGTCACCAGCGCCGGCGCGATCTCACTGAGCGGCAGGACGAAGTCGACCACGCCCGTCTGAATGGCGGCGCCGGGCATACCGAAGAACTCCGCGCTGGCTTCATCCTGCGCGATGACCGTGCCGCCCATTTTGTTGATGGCACGGACGCCCATGGCCCCGTCGCTGCCGGTTCCCGACAAAACCACGGCGATGGCCCGCTCCTTTGTGCTGGCCGCCACCGACTCGAAGAGCAGATCGGCCGACGGCCGCACGAAATGTACCAGCTCGGATTCTGAGAGGGACACCGTCGCGCCAGGGTTGACCAGGAGATGGCGGTTGGGTGGCGCGATGAAGACGGTTCCGCGCTCCAAGTGGTCGCCGTCTTCGGCCTGCTTGACACGCAGCGCGGTGCGCCGCGCCAGGATCTCGGCCATCAAGCTGCGGTGCCGCGGGTCGAGGTGCTGGACGACGGCGATCGCGGCGGGAAAATCCGCCGGCAACGCCGCGAGGACCTCGCTCAGTGCCCGCAGCCCTCCGGCGGAGGCCGCGATGGCGACGGTGTCGAAGTGGTTAGGGCCTGCGGCCGGTATCATTTTTGGGGGCCGCTCCCTCCCGTTGGTTGTTGCGCTGGTCCAAGTCCGACGGGCAGCTAGCGTTGATCGCCGCCACTGCCTCATCTGCATGGGTGCCCTGGAACGCTCTGCTTGCGCTCCTCACATCCGAGGCGCGGTTGCTCCGATGCACGCCCCCGATAACGCATGGCTGAGTTGCCTTGTCAACGAAGCGCGGCCATTCCGCAGCTCTCCGCTGTGCCACTCGGTGACCCTCGACCTGCCAGCGGGCTCGCGTGATCATCGAAAGGCGCGGCGCAGGCGTTGCACCGCGAGCGTCAGGTGCTCGGTCCTCAACCAGAAATCGCTGGGCGTCGGACACGTTTCCAACAGCGCGTCCGCAATCGCGCCGTCACTGTACGCATCAACCTCAAAGCCGTTCTCCCTGAGGAGCCGGCGGATGACCGGCATTGCGTGCAGGACAGCTCGCTGCCGGTTGTATGCCGTGTCCTTGGCCATGACTCCACATATCCGCGCGCCGAATGACGGCTCAATACGGGTTGAGCATCGCCGCGCATCAGCCGCGTTTGGGCAAGCTGTGCGCCCGCTTCTCGCGGGTCGCGGCGCACCATCCCTACGCCTGGTTTCGACAGCCGCGTAGCGCCGCCGAGATTGCGACGGTAACGCCGCAGAATCGCCTCGTCGGCTTCCCCTACCCGAAATACAGGAATGCCATCATGGAGGTGGACCAGTCGGCGGCGCTCTTGATGACCTCCGTCGGCGCCGCGCGCCAGCTCGGCATCGACCCGTCGCGCTGGGTCTATCTGTGGGGGTGCGGTGATGCGCAGGATCTGTGGTTCGTTTCGGAGCGGGTCAACTACCACAGCTCGCCGGCGAGCCGCGCCGCCGGCGAGCAGGCGCTCGGCATGGCCGGGGTCACGATTGGCGATATCGAGCGCTTCGACCTGTACAGTTGCTTTCCGAGCGCGGTGCAGATCGGCAGGGACATGCTGGGCATTCGCGCCGACGATGCGCGACCGCTGACGGTGAGCGGCGGGTTGCCGTATCACGGCGGACCAGGGAACAACTATATGACGCATGCGATTGCGACGCTGATGGCGCAGCTACGCGCTGCGCCCGGCGACAAGGGGCTGGTGACCGGCCTGGGCTGGTATCTCACCAAACACTCGGTCGGCATTTACAGCGGCGCCCCGCCACCGCGCCGGTGGCGGCGTCACGTGCCCGACCACGATCAAGCGGGGCTCGACAGTATGCCGCATCCGCCGCTGGCGACGACACCGCAGGGACGCGGCGTCATCGAGACGTACACCGTGCTGCACGACCGCGGCGGGGCGCCCATACGCGGCATCATCGTCTGCCGACTCGACGACGGCCGGCGGTTTATCGCCAACACGCCGGACGATCGCGGTGTCTACGACGGCTTGATGGCGCAGGAAGGCATTGGCCGTCCTGGCGCCGTGTCGTCGCGCGATGGCATGAACGTGTTCACGCCGACGTGAAGTGAAGGGCTTGCGGGCCTGTGGGCTTGAGGAATCGGTGCCATGGCTCGGGCCCCCAAGCCCCCCAGAACGCCGCCTTGTCTTTCCCCCCCCCGTTATGCACACTCGCCGCGATGACGTGCAGCGAGTTCACCGTCGCGGTGGCGCAGATCAGCCCGCGCTTGGGCGATGTCGATACCAACCTGACGATGTACGAAGAGCGGGCGCGCGCGGCGCGCGGGCTCGGCGCCGACGTGCTGGTGTTTCCGGAACTGTCGCTGACGGGCTACTTCCTGAAGGACATGGTCTCGACTGTGGCGTTGCGTCTGGACTCGCCCGAGGTGAAGCGATTGGCCGCGCTCAGCCGCAAGCGCGCCCAGCGCAGCTCCGCGCGCACCTTTGGATTGATCGCCGGGATCGTCGAGGAGACCGACGACTATCGCTTTTACAACAGCGCCCTGTACTTCGAGGACGGCGCCCTGGTGCACGTGCATCGCAAGGCGTATCTGCCGACCTACGGCCTGTTTGACGAGGGCCGCTACTTTGCGCGCGGCGACCGCCTCCGCGGCTTCGATTCGGGGTTCGGGCGTAGCGCCATCTTGATTTGCGAGGACATGTGGCATCCGTCGACCGTGTACATCGCGGCGCTCGACCACGCGCTGACGGTCTTCTGCCCATCGACCAGCCCGCTGCGCGGCCTTACGGACGAGCAGCCACAAGACAACAACGCGCGCTACTGGGAGCTGCTGAACTCGATGTACGCGCAGACCTTTTCGCTGTTCATCGTCTACGCCAACCGGGTCGGCTTCGAAGACGGCGTCGGCTTCTGGGGCGGGTCGGAGATCGTCGATCCCAATGGCGTGCGCCTGGCGAAGGCAAAATACTACGACGAGGACCTGATTGCGGCGCAGATCAATCTGAAGGCGGCACGTCGGCAACGCGTTGTCTCGCCGCTGCTGCGCGACGAGAACCTCGACCTCACCATCAACGAGCTGCTGCGCATTCGGCAGCGCGACGATGCGGCGACCAGCGGACGGCAAGCTGAGCGGTGGACGGCTGGAGACGCACGGCCACAAGCTGCGGATACGAGGCCGCGCTCGCACCCTGGTCCTCTCCGGCGCGCCAAAGGAGAGCGCAGGAAGAAATGAAGGCCGCAACCGACAAGGCGGCTAGCGCGGGCGTACAACCGCTGGCGATTCCCACCAACCCGGCGCTGTTGCAACGTATCTTGACGGCGTTCATCCGCGACGAAGTGCGCAAGGTCGGCGTCGAGCGCGTCGTCGTGGGGCTGTCGGGCGGCGTCGATTCCGCGCTCAGCGCCACACTGGCCGCCGCGGCACTGGGGGCGGCGAACGTCCTGGCCATCAAGATGCCGTACCGGACCTCCAGCGCGGAGAGCGTGGCGCATGCCGATCTGGTCGTCGCACGCACCGGCATCCCTGCGCTCGAAGTCGAGGTCACGCCGCAGGTCGACGCCTACTTCACGCGCTTCCCCGATGCCGACAACATGCGCCGCGGCAACAAGATGGCGCGCGAGCGCATGACCATCCTCTATGACCACTCGGCGCGCTGGAAAGCGCTGGTCCTCGGCACCAGCAACAAGACCGAGCTGCTGCTCGGCTACGGCACGCTGTATGGCGACATGGCTTCGGCGATCAACCCGCTCGGCGATCTGTACAAGACGCAGGTGTGGGCGCTTGCGGCGCATGTCGGCGTCCCGGATGCGATCGTGCACAAGCAGCCGTCGGCCGACTTGTGGAAGGGGCAGACCGACGAGGCCGAGCTCGGGTTCGGCTATGCCGAGGTCGACGCGCTGCTCTACCTCATGGTTGACCTGCGCTACTCGCGCGCCGAGCTTCACGCTGCTGGCTTCTCCGAATCCTTTGTGCGGCGCGTCGGCGACATGGTGCGCACGTCGCAGTTCAAACGCCGCCTGCCGGTGATTGCCAAAGTGTCGAACCGAACCATCGATCGGGACTTCCGCTACGCTCGCGACTGGGGGCGATGAACGGGACGAAACCGCAGATGGACGCCGACGCACGCCGATACCTCGATGAGATTACGGCCAGAATTATTGGGTGCGCGTACAAGGTGGGAAACACCCTTGGACATGGGTTCCTCGAAAAGGTCTATGGAAACGCCCTGACCCACGAGATCCGGAAGGCGGGGATCGATGTCGATCAGCAAGGCCTACTGGAGGTTTTGTTACGATGGAGTCGTGGTGGGCGAATACGTGGCCGATCTTCTCGTCGCGCGTTGCGTTCTGGTGGAGCTCAAAGCGGTGAAAGCCCTAGACGAAGTGCACCTCGCGCAGTGCTTGAACTACCTGAAGGCGACTGGCTTCAAGGTGTGCTTGTTGATCAACTTTGGTACCCCGAGAGTTGACGTCAAGCGCGTAGTGAACCAATTTTGAATCAGCGTGCATCGGCGACATCGGCGGTTCCATGAGATCTTCAATCAAGCAGGGCACCCTGTACGTCGTCGCCACGCCGTTGGGCAACTTGGAAGACATAACGTTGCGGGCGCTGCGGGTGCTCAAGGAGGTTGGCGTGATCGCCGCCGAGGACACGCGGCACAGCCGCAACCTGTTGCGGCACTTTGAGATCGCGACGCCGCTGACTAGTTACTACGATCAGATCGAGCGCCGCAAAGCCCCACAGTTGGTGGAGGCGCTGAAGAACGGAAAGAGCGTGGCGCTGATCTCCGACGCCGGTACGCCGGGTATTGCCGATCCGGGATATCGTCTCGTGCAGGCGGCGATCGCGGCGGGCGTACGCGTCGAGGCGGTGCCCGGTCCGTCGGCGGTGGCGGCGGCGTTGAGCGTCGCCGGTCTGCCGACCGATCGCTTTGCCTTCGACGGCTTCGTGCCGGTGAAGCCGGGGGCGCGGCGGCGTCTGTTCGAGGATCTCGCGCACGAGCCGCGTACCATCGTCGTCTACGAGGCGGCGCGCCGCCTCGCGGCCTGCTTGCAGGACCTGCATGCCGTGCTGGGCAACCGGCAGGTCGTCGTCGTGCGCGAGTTGACCAAGCTGTTCGAAGAAATCGTGCGCGGCCCGGTTGTCGACGTCATGGCGCAGCTCCAACAGCGCGGCGCGCCGACGGAGCTGCAGGGAGAGGTGACGTTGTTGATCGCCGGGGGTGTGCCCGCGGTGGTGGATGCCGAAGAGCTGAGCGCCGCAATTCAACGGCTGCGGGGCGAGGGCCTGAGCCTCAAGGAAATTGCGCGCACCTTGGCGCGCGAACGCGGCTTGTCGCGGCGCGACGTGTATCAGGCGGGTCTGGCGCTCGGCCCTAATGAGAAGATATGAGGCCTTGGGGGTGCGAGGCTGTCCCCCCAAGCCCCCAGGCCCTCGAGCCCCGACGCCCTGATTGGTTGAAAGGAGAGCGTGATGTCCGAACGCGTCGTAGTAACGAAGCATGGTGGTGTGACTGAAGTACGTTTGAATCGGCCCGAGAAGCTCAACGCGCTCGATCCGGCAATGTTCGAGGGCATCGTCGAGACCGGTAAGGCGCTGGCCGCAGACCGCTCGGTGCGTGCGGTGGTGCTGTGCGGCGCCGGGCGCGCCTTTTGCGCCGGCCTCGACTTCGCCAGCTTCATGGGGTTGTCGAACAGCGACCGCTCGTCGCGCAGCCTGCTCGACCGCGATGCGAACGAGGTGGCGAACTACGCGCAGCGCGCGGCTTACGTGTGGACGACGCTGCCCATGCCGGTGATTGCCGCGGTGCACGGCGTGGCCTTCGGCGGCGGCTTACAGATCGCGCTCGGCGCCGACCTGCGATTCGTTGCTCCCGACGCGCAGTTGTCGGTGATGGAGATCAAGTGGGGCTTGATCCCCGACATGAGCGGCACCCAGGCGTTGCGCCATCTCGTGCGCCTTGATGTCGCCAAGGAGCTGACGTTTACCGGCCGCATTGTCGGCGGCAGCGAGGCGGTCGAATTGGGCCTGGCGACGCATGCCAGCAACGACCCGCACGCCGAGGCAATGGCCGTGGCGCACGAGATCGCGACCAAGTCCCCCGATGCCATCCGCGCCGGCAAGCGCCTGCTCAACAGTGCCGGCGTGGTCAGCGTGGAGGAAGGCTTGCGCCTCGAGGAGCGCTTGCAAGTGTCCCTCATCGGCACCCCCAATCAGTTGGAGGCGGTACAGGCTAACATGCAGAAGCGCGCCGCCGCATTCCGCGATCCGGAGTAGGGGGCGGTCCTGAGTCCTGAGCACTGAGCACTGAGGTTTTCGCCTACCGGCTCTCATGGCTCAGTACTCACGATCCGGCATTTTGAACTGAGCCCCTTTGCTCTTCACTCAGGACTCAGGACTCAGCATTCAGGACTCAGCACTCAGCACTCAGGACTCAGGACTGTCTTCAGGACGGTCTTCCGCCGGAGAAGAAGCGCCGCGGGTTGTCGATCAGCATCGCGTTGATCTTCGTTTCCTCGACGCCGGCCTCGCGCAGCGCCGGAAGGATGTTCGTGAAGATGTGCGTGGGTTTCCAGTTCGGCGCCACGACTTCCGGCAACGGCAATGGCCGGCCGCGCCAGCACCAGACGCTGTCGTGCGACAGGACGATCTGCTGGTGGAAGCCGATGCCGAGCAGGCCCATGAGCGCGGCTTTGCGCAAGCGGTCGGGTTGCAGGATGTCCAATCCGAAGCGGTCAAAGCCGAGGTAGCAACCGCGATCCAGCATGTCGACGTGATAGCGCAGGTCGGCGCTGCCACACGAGTGCCCGACGATGACCCGCTTCAGATCGACGCCTTCGGCGGCCAGAATGTCCAGCTGCTCACGGCCCATAGTGCCTTCGTCGGTGTGCGTTGTGATTGGGGTGTTGGTCGCCTTTGACGCGCGTGCGGCGGCGCGCAGAACCATCTCCTCGTACGGTGAGATGCGGTGCGCCTGCGTGGCGACCTTCAAGATGCCGGGCTTGATGCCCGTGCTGCCGATGCCTTCCGTCAACTCCTTGATGAAGGCCTCGCTCATCTCCGTCACGACGTCACCGAACTGCGCGCGGAACTTGAAGTATGAAGGCGCGCCCTGGTCTTCCTTGTAGAGGCCGGTTGCGCAGATGATGTGCACCCCGGTGGCTTGTGCCACCTCGGCCATGAGCTCGACATCGCGCCCGAGATCGATGGGGCAGGGATCCAGGAAGGTGCGCAGGCCGAGCGCTTTGAGCTCGTGCATGCGGTCGATGCACATCTTGAGCATCTCGCGGCGCGGAAATGGCGGCGCCGCGGCGTCGGCTTCCCATCCGGGCCAACCGATCAAGAGATGCTCGTGCATCAAGGAGACTCCCAGCTCTTCTGACGTGCACCGGCCGAGTACGGTATTGACCATGATCGCTCCTGTGGTGTGCCGCGTTGCCAGCAACACGTTCACACAGGCCCACCGAAAGCAAGATACGCTGGTCCTCTGGCTCGGCAGAACCCGCGCAGAAAAGAGCTTGCCAGAGGCTGAGGCTATGCCGTATTCTCCACGCTCATGCTCCACGGTGCGTTGATGTGGATCGTCGTGTTGGTTGGGTCGCACGAGATGCCCATCCGTGGAGGAATCAATCTGATGGCAGGCGGCAACCTCGAGAGCTAGTTGCGCGGTAGTGTGCTCCGCGTCTTTTCAAAACCACGATGGTTCCATCGTGGCGATGCGCAGCTGGCAGACAAGAGGGTAGAGAGGAGAGCCAACGTATGAAGGGTTTCACGAACCGCGCGAGTGCGGCGAACTGCTCGCAGAGATTTCTGGGCATAAGCAAGTCGCGCCTGATCGCCGTGCTTGCCCTGGGGTGCTGTCTTGGCCTCGCGTCGCGCGCGCCGGCGGTCACGTGCTCGGCGCCCAGCTTCACGGCGCCTCAGGACTTTCTGGTGGGCTCCAGTTCTGCGTCCGCCGCGGTGGCCGACTTCAACCATGACGGCAAGTTGGACCTTGCCGTGTCCAACGCCATTACCAGCAGCGTCTCGATACTGCTCGGGAACGGTGCGGGCGGCTTCGGAACCGCAACCGATATCGCGGTGGGCACCAGCCCGGTGTTCGTCGCGGCGGCCGACTTCAACAATGATACGAACATCGACTTGGCGGTGGCCGATTTCGACGGCGGCGAGGTGTGGGTATTGCTTGGCAACGGCCTCGGCGGCTTTGGCACTCCCACCGCCTACCCGACCGGTACGCAGAGCTATTTCGTCGCCATCGGGAACTTTACCAACGACTTGATTCCTGATCTGGCGGTGATGGACTATGCGAATTCCGGCGAAGTGTCGGTGCTCATCGGCAATGGGAACGGCACCTTCGCCGCCGCCACCCATTTCGCTGTCGGGGTGTTCCCGTTTGGCGCCGCGGTCGGGGACTTCGACGGCAACGGACACGACGATCTGGTCGTCGCCAATCTCGCTGCCGACACGGTGTCGGTGCTGTTGGGCAACGGCACCGGCGGGTTCGGTGCCCCCACCTCGTTTCCGGTCGGGGACGGCCCAACCTTCTCTGCGGTCGGCGACTTCGATGGCGACCTGAAACAGGACTTGGCCGTGACCAATATCAACGCCGGCACCGTCTCGGTGCTGCGTGGCGGTGGCACCGGGAGTTTTGGACCGCCGACGGACTCCACGGTGGGGACGCAGCCGAGCTCGGTTGCGGTGGAGGACTTCAACGGTGACGGAAAGCAAGATCTGGTGGTGGCAAACAAGGACTCGCAAACGGCGTCCGTGTTGTTGGGTGATGGGACCGGGCACTTCGGGTCGGCCACCAACTTTCCTCTCGGCCACCAGCCCGCCTTTGTCGCCGCCGGCGATTTCAACGGCGATGGCAAAACGGATATTGTTACGACGGCCTTTGATACGAACGTCGTGACCGTGCTCCTCAATGCCTGCGGTAATCCGGTGCATGACACGGTGGTGCTGCCGCTTCGACCGGTGGCGGTGACCATCCCGCTTGGGAAGACGTCGGTCACCAAAACCCTCATGGTGAAGGTGCGCAACGCCGACCTCACGCACACGACCGGATACCCCGTGAAGCTCGTGGTCGATGATAGCGACTGTGGTCCGCTCGGCACAGTCGCCAGCACGCCGGATTTCATGCCCGCCATGCCCCTCGCGCAGAATAGTGTCACGATCGCGGATGGTAAGGCGAAGACGGCCAAGGTCCTGCTCACGATCAATTCGAGCGCGTTTACGAGCTTCAATCGCCGCGCGCCACATCGGTGCACGTTGTGGTTCACGTCTTCGGCGGACGTCGGGCTCAACGGGGATCCGACGCTCTCGAACAACACGCTTCCCGTGGAGCTCAGCATCACCGACCTCAACGATCCGGATCAAATCGCGGTGCACGAGTCGACGATTGCCAGCCTCAATCCAGTGACACTGAACATTCTGAGCGGGAAGACCTCAAAGGCCATGACCGTCAGGCCCAAGGTCGGGAATGCGGATGCCGGCGAGTCGCCGGGCGACGTGATCACCGGCAGCGCCGCGGACGGGACGTGTCCGGCGGGAACCGTGGGCGCGGTGGATCTCAGCGCGCTCTCCGGTATCCAACCCTCGGCGACGGTAGCCGGCGGCATGAAGCGAAGCGGGACCCTCCAGGTTACGGCAACCACGGCGCGGTGCACGCCGAACAAGCTTGCGCCGCAGCGGTGCATTGCGACGGTGAGCGCCAGTGGTCCGGGCGGCGACTCGGACGGAACCAACAGTACGACGCGTCTGGTCATCGACGTTGTCGACAAGAACGATTCTCCGGGGAGCTGTGTTCCGTAAGCAGGAAGCCCATCCAGTCCGCAGCTGACTGCCGTTGCACGCCGATACTGTCGGCGTGCAACGGCGATTGTCAGTGTGGTTTCGGGGGGCAGCCGGGAATCAGCGGCGGATCGAGAAGTCGTCGAACTCACCGGTCGCCGGCAGCCATCGCGCGTCGACGTCCTTGACGAGAGCACCCGGCGGTCCGCCGTGGCTCCAGGTCACCAGGCGGTGCAGGCAGGATGCATCGCCTTCGGCGAGCAGCTCGACGCCATCATCTTGCGTGTTACGGACCCAGCCGCGAATGCCCATGCGCCGTGCTTCGGCGAGCACGGCATAGCGAAAGCCGACGCCTTGCACGCGGCCGCTGATAAGCAGGTGGAGGCGCGTCGGTGGTGCGGGATTCGGGGTCATTGCAGCAGCGTCGCGAGCCCGTGTTCGTCGATGATCTGCAGTCCCAGCCGTTTTGCCTTGGCGAGCTTCGAGCCCGGATCCTCGCCGGCGACAATGTAGTCGGTGCTCTTGCTGACGGTCGAGGTCACGCGGCCACCATGCGCGGTGATCATGCGGGCGACCTCATCGCGTGGCTTGGACAGCGCGCCGGTCAACACGAACGTCTTGCCGGTGAGGGTGCCGCTGCGAGTGCGGTGCGTCGCTTGTGGCTGGACGCCGGCCTTCAGCAGGCGCGCGATGGCGACGCGGTTCTGGTCCAGACTGAAAAAGGCGCCGATTTCACGTGCCGTTTCAGGTCCGACCTCACGCACCGCCAGCAACTCGTCTTCGCTGGCGTTCTCTACGGCCTCGACGCTGCCGAAGTGGTCCGCCAACACGTCGGCCATGTGCTCACCGACTTGCGGGATGCCGAGCGCGTAGATGAAGCGCGCCAGCGTCGTCCGCTTGCTGGCTTCGATGTTGTCGAGCAGGTTCTGCGCCGATTTGTCGCCCATACGGTCCAGCTCAAGAAGCTGTGTCTTTGTGAGGTCGTAGAGATCGGCGACGGAGTTGACCAATGCGGTGCTGGTCAGTTGCGCAACGAGCTTGTCGCCGACGCCGTCGATGTTGAGCGCGTGCTTGGAGGCGAAGTGGCGGATGGATTCGCGCAGCTTGGCGGGACAGCTGATACCGATGCAGCGATAGGCCGCCGCGCCCTCTTCGCGCACCACCGGACTGTGGCACACGGGGCAGTGCGCCGGCATGTGGAACTTGCGTTCGCGACCGGTGCGCCGATCGGTGACGACGCCGACGACATACGGGATGACGTCACCGGCGCGCTCGATGATCACCTTGTCCCAGATCCGTACATCTTTGCGCTCGACCTCGTCCATGTTGTGCAAGGAGGCGTTCGATACGGTGACCCCGCCGACTTGCACCGGCTCGAGCTCGGCCACCGGCGTGATGGTGCCGGTGCGGCCGACCGAAGGGACGATATTCTTGACCCGCGTCGTGGCTCGCTGCGCCGAGAATTTGTAGGCGATGGCCCAGCGCGGCGAGCGTGATACCTCGCCGAGCTGGCGCTGGAGCGCGAGGCTGTTCACTTTGGCGACGATCCCGTCTACCTCGTAGGAGAGTCCCGCGCGCTCGTCGGCGGTTACGCGGTGATACGTCACGACCTCTTCCGCGCCGTTGCAGATGCGGTTGCGTGCCCGGTTGGTTTTCAACCCCCAGGCGTGCAGGGCTTGGAGGAACTCCCAGTGGCTGGCGAATTCGATACCGACGATTTGTCCCGGCGCGTAGCAGAACATGTCGAGGCGGCGCCTGGCGGTGATGCGCGGGTCGAGCTGGCGCAGTGAGCCTGCGGCTGCGTTGCGGGGGTTGGCGAACACCGGCTCGCCCTGCGCCTCACGTTCGGTGTTGAGCTGCCGAAACGCGTCTTTCGGAAAGATCACCTCACCGCGGATCTCGAGGCGCTCGGGAATGCTTGGTGCATCGCGTTCGCGGCGCAGCCGTGCGGGCACACTGCGGATCGTCTTGATGTTGGCGATTACATTCTCGCCGGTCGTGCCGTCGCCGCGTGTCGAGGCGACGGTCAGTCTGCCGTGCTCGTACACGAGCTCGATCGCCAGGCCGTCGAGCTTGGGCTCGGCGACATACTCGACCGTATCGGTGCGCAGTAGGCGGCGGACACGGTCGTCGAACTCGCGGAACTCCTCCTCGTTCATCGCGTTGCCGAGGGACAGCATCGGCAGCGAGTGGCGTACACTTTCGAACGTCGCTGCCGGAGCGGCGCCGACCCGTTGCGTGGGCGACGCGCTATCGATGAGCTCTGGATGCGCGGTTTCCAGGTCGACCAGCCGGCGGAACAGCCGGTCGTATTCGGCGTCCGAGATCGACGGGTCGTCGAGGACGTAGTAGCGACGATTGTGCTCGTCCAAGACGCGGCGCAACTCTTCGATTTCGTGCGTTGGTGCGGCTGCTGACCTGGCCCGGGCCACGCGCGCAGTATAGCCATCCGACCCGCGCACTGGCAATCTACCGCGCCGCGCGGGCGCGGCTTCGCGCCGTCGTCGCCGGCGCATGTTCCGCCGAATGTTTATTGACTTATCACCTGAGTTCGCGAAACCATGGCGACCTTACTTGCCGCGGTCGGAGACGTCCATGTTATCCAAGCAACAACTATTGGCCGGTCTAGTGGTCTGGTGCCTGGCCTCGATGACGCAGCTGGCCGGCGCCCAGGATCTGTGCCGCGGGGACGTGAACGACAATGGCATCGTCGACACCGCCGACGCAGCTGCGCTGCCGGCGCTGCTCTTCGACGCTGACGAGGTCGAGCCGCAGGTGCTGCTCCAGGCGGATGGCAACGACGACGCGATCCTCAGTGCGGCTGACGTCGTTGCCGTCCTGCGCTTGAACGGCATGCCGTGTGCGCCCACGTTGACGCCCACCCGCACGCCAACGCGGCCTACCGCGACGCCGACGCCCCCCCCAACGATCACGTCTACGCCCACATCGACCCCATCGCCGACGCCGACCTGCATGATTCAGAATCTGCCATTGGGGACCACGAACGGCGAGCTGACCACAGGTGATTGCCCGCGCCAATATGGCGATAACGACGTGCGCTACACGGACGTCTATGCCATCACCGGTACGCCGGGCCAAGCCATCATGATCGCCGTCGTGGCCACCGCGGCGACTCAACCGATCGCGCCTTTTGTCGAGATCATCGACGCTGGTGGGCAGTTCGGAGCGGTGTTCCAGGGCCCGCCGGTCGAGTTTATCGTGACCACGTCGCAACCCTACTATGTCTATGTCACCTCGGCGCCGAGGTCGGCAATGCAACTCGGGACCTATCAAGTGACCGCCTCGGTGCGTTCGTGTCCGACGCCGATTCCTCTCACCTTGCCGACCACGGCTCGGTTCGGCGCTTTGGATGCGACGCACTGCCCCGACCCCGGCATTCCGGGGGCCAACGGATCCAGCGCCGTGGACACGTATACGTTCACCGTCGGCGCGGCGCAGGTCCCTCTCAGCTTGCAGATTCTCATGCGACAGACCAATTACAATGACGATATCAATCCGGTGTTCTCGGTGATTGGACCCGATGGCTACGAGTTGTTCAGTCCGGACGAGGACGACGACTCGGCACCGGCGATCAACAGTGACCTCTATCCGTTTACGGATGCCGGGGCGCGCTTTCTGGCGACCGTGCCTGGAACGTATACCCTGCTTGCGGGGGGAAATGGCGGCTTCGGTTCGTACCTTTTGAGCGTGTTGACTCCCGGGGCACCCGCCTGTGTCCCCAAGGCGCTGGGGACGATTCCATCCGCCAGCCAGTTGGTCATGACCGGCCAGCTCTTCGGCGACTTCAGCAAAGGCTGTAGCCCGCCGGTGCCGATTCCCGGCGTCGGTGATGGGCTTGATGATCAGCCCGAGCCACTGAGCAGTGCCGATATCTATACGTTTACGGCGTCCGCCGGTGATGTCATCAGCGCCAGGATTTTCAATTCGGATGACGAGCCACACGTGTTCCTCTACGGGCCTGCCAGCGCCGGGAACCCTCTCGTCGCCCAGGATGACGACAATCAATCCTTCGTAGACGGGGAAGCGCAGATAGCGGCGACCCTCGCGTCGGCGGGCACGTACACGATTGTCGCGGCGAACGATAACGCCCTGGATCAACCGGATCCTAGCGACCCGACCGATCAAGGCCAGATCGTCAACTACACGCTCGCTGTACAGAAGTGTCCGATTGCAGGGGGCTTGACGGCCGACGTGGCGAAGAATTCGACATTCTCGTCTCTGGACTGCCAGGGATTTGGCGGGCTGCCGTTTCGTTCCTACGGTTTCATCGGCAAGGCCGGCCAGTTCGTCAGCGTTTCAATGACGTCACAGGATGTGGACCCTGCGGTCCGATTGGTGGCTCCCGACGGCTCCAAGATCTACAACGACAACGACCTCTTTGTTCCGCAGACGACGGACGCGCGGATCAATCGCATTCTGCCGGTTGATGGCGTGTACTTCGTCGAAGTCTCGACGTCGCTCGCCAGTGGACCCGTGGATCTCACCCCGCCGCTGCCGGGATTTAGCGTGCAGGTGCAGACCTGCCCGACGACCGCCGCGGTGCCGGGGATCATCAGCGGTAGCTTTCAGAACTCCGACTGCGAGCTGACACCGGGGCGCAAGTATGATGTGTACACCTTCGCCGGCCCGGCGGCGCCGGGTCAACGTGCCGCGAGCATCTTGCCGCCGATCAACGGCTGCGTCGTTGGGTTGAACGCGCAGGGGTTGCAGACGCCCGATGGTGGGTGCAGCGCGGATCTTGTAGAGATGCCCGTGGTGACCAGTGGTACATACGGCTTCATGGTTGCGGCCGGCGACGAGACCGTGCGCGGCACTTATTTGCTCCGCCTCGCCAACTGTCCGCTGAGCACGGTCACGTTTGGTGACATCCGGAACGGCGCGTTGGACAGCAATAGCTGTACGGGGGCTGATGGCATGGCTGCGGGGTGGTATCTGATGCGCGGCGCCGCCGATCTCGTCAACTTCAATACCGAGATCTCAGGTGCAGTGACGCCAGGGTTTGGTGGAATGATTACCGACTTCACGCAAGCCTTTGGTTTCCTCGGACGTTTCGCGGATGGCTCCGACCAGATGTTACCGCTGGGCCGAGATCTCGCGGCGCTGATCAAGGTGACCGGCCCGACCCCCGCGAGCTACCAGATCAGCATCGACCAGCCGGCGCTGCGCCAGTAGCCGTGCGCAGTCAACGCGCGCCGCGCCGTCCGTAGCGCGTCGACGCCTGCGCTGCCGATGCGGCCGGTCGGCCTTGACCAGCGCGGACAGGGTGTTGTATGCGACTCCGTGGTTGGCAGAGCCGGTTGGGAACAGGAGGATGGGTTGCGGGTGCCAAGCTCGGAGCGGGTCAGGCGGTCGGTAGCGGTCGCCGGGTTGCTGGCCGCTTGCGCGATCGCTGTGATGGGCTGCGGGGGCGGCGGCGGTGCGGCGCCACCATTGGGCGGCGTGAGCTTCCGTGCCGCGTGGGAACGCTCCACGCATGCAAGCCCGGCCCGAGCGAGCAGTCGGCCGCGGAGCTTTGCAGGCACCAATGTCATCCCGCCCAGCGTCTCGACGGTCGAGGTGCGGGTATCGCGTGCCGGTGCGATCGAGGTGCGCAGCTTTGTTGATCCGAGTCAGACCCGTGATGTGGTGATCAATGGCTTGGCCCCGGGCACGGTCGATATCCAAGTCTTCGGTTACGACATCCCGTTCAACAACTACGCGATACTCGACAGCTTTGCCATTCCGCCATCCTACGCGAGTGCCGCGCTCGCCGTGGGTATTGTCGGCGGTCAAGTTGTTGACCCGTGCGCTGCCGCGGTTCCCGGCTGTGATGCCGGCAATGTCGAGTTGATCGCTCAACCCTTCGTGACGGACTTCGCCCCGGCTCCTGGAGCGACCGGTGTCTCGCGTTCGGCGACGGTTGCATGCGCCATCGTGACCGCCGTTGGCGGCATCGACGAAACCAGTATCAATGTGACCATCAACGGCGCGCCGGTTGTGGTCAACGGAACGGTGCAGAGCGGGGCCACGCTCGTTCCTTGCGACGATGCCGGCGATGTTCCCTGTACGGCAAACCAGCAAGTGGCGGGGTTTCAGCTCGCTTTCGACTCCGCAACGCCCTATCCGCCGAGCGCGTCCGTGCCGGTGGTCATCAGCGCGAGCGATCTCGCCGCGCCGACCATCCGCTCATTTGCCAACTTCCAGTATAGCTTCACCACGGGCATCGAAGTGGCAACCGCGACTCCGACGCAGGTGCCGACTGAAACCCCGACATCCACGGCGACGCTGCCGCTGACGCGTACGCCAACGAGTTCCCCGACGCGGACGCCAACCAATACGTCGACGCGCACCCCAAGCAGTACGGCAACGCACTCGCCAACCGATACTGCGACGGCAACGCAAACCGCTACGCCGACCGCAACGGCGAGCCGGACGCGCACGCCAACTCCCACGGCGACGGACACCCCGACCGAGGTGCCCACGGCGACGGCCACCTTGTTCCCGAGCGCGACCCCGACGGAGACGGCTACCGCAACCGAGACCGCAACGGCGACGCCCACTGATACCCCGCTGCCCACCGACACGCCAACCGCGACGCTCTCACCAACGCCCACTGCCACGCCGACGCCGACGGAGACACCGCTGCCGACGGAGACGCCGACCGAGACCGGCACGCCAACGATCACGCCGACCGCAACCGCGACGCCGACGCCGACGCCGACGGAGACACCGCTGCCGACGGAGACGCCGACCGAGACCGGGACGCCGACGATTACGCCGACGGCAACCGCGACGCCGACGCCGACGGACACCGCGTTGCCGGGAACACCGACGGACACTGCTACACCGACACTCACGCCAACGGCGACCGCGACTGCGAGTCCGACCGATACGCCACTGCTGGGCGACACGCCGACCGAATCCCCAACTCCAACTGAGACGGTCATCTCGATCGCGACGCCTACGGCGACCGAGACGCCAACCGACACACCGAATGCGCTCATCGGTGGTTCGGTGGATTGAGCCGATGCGGATGGCGCGCCGCACGATCATCGGGCTCGGCTGCATGGTGTTCAGTGTGGCGGCAGCTGCTGTGCCGGCGCGCGCCAACGTGCAGTCGCATGCCCTGTACGTGCGCGGCTTGATACCCTTCAGCAGCGGGCAATGGGAGCAGGCCAATCGGCTGTTCGATCAGGCTGTCCAGGCGGATCCCACTGACGCAATCGCGCTCTACTACCGCGGCTTGACCGCGGTGCGTCTCAATCAGAGGGTCGCGGCGACAACGGATCTCGAGCGGGCGCTGGCGCTGGATCCGTCGTTGGCGCACGCTGCCCTCGACCTGGGCATCATCTACTTCGATAGCGGCCAATACGCGGCGGCCAAACCGTGGCTGGAGCGTGCCTACAAGCAGGGGAGCGAACGACTGATCTGTGAGTTCTTCCTGGGCGTCACCGCGTATCGTCTCGGCGAAGACGCCTCGGCGTTGGTCTACCTGAATGAGGCAAAGGCCGATCCCGAGATCCGCGCGGCGGCCCAGTACTATGCCGGCCTGGTGCTGTATCGCCAAGGCGATACGGCGGCGGCGCATGACGCCTTTGCGCAGGTTGCGAAGGAGCAGCCGCAATCCGACATCGGGCGCGCCGCGCAACGCTACAGCGTGGCGGGGGAAGCCCGCCAACCGCCGCCGATGATCAGCGCCGGCCCGGGGAAGGCGTGGTCGGTGTACGGCAGGCTCGGCTTCGAGTACGATTCCAACGTTCTCATCGCGCCGTCGAGCTCCGCGCTCAAGGCATCGCAGGGGGGCAGTGAAGAATCCGACGGGCGAACGGTGGTCGGCGCGGGTGGCGGCTACACGCTGCTCGACACCGAGCTCGGATCGATGCGCGCGTCATACGACTTCTACCAGAGCATCCATTTCCAGCTGACCGAATTCGACCTGCAGGGGCATCGCGTGCGGCTCGACCTTGCATCGAAGCCCGGAATCGTGCGCTACGGCATCTCGGGTACCTACGACTTCTACGCGCTCGACTACCAGTCGTTCTTCCAAGAGGTGTTGGGAACGCCGTGGGTGGCGATCACCGAGCGGGACGATGCGGCGACGCAGCTGTACTACACGGCGCGCGGTCGGGATTTCTTCCGCTACCCCTACGATCCCTCGCGCGATGCCGTCGACCAGGCCGCCGGGGTGCGACAATATGTGCTGCTCGGCGCCATCGACGGCGCGGTGAGTCTCGGCTACCAGTTCGATTCCGAAGATCCGGTGGCGCATGGGCAGGCCGGCCAACCGGTCATCTGCTCACCGACGATGCAAACCAGCGGCTGTGGGGCGCGCGACTTCGAGTACAGCGGCAATCAGTTCGACGTGGGTCTCACGAGCGCTCTGTTCGGTGTGGCGCGCGGCCAGGCGGCGTACCAGTTCCGCCTCGAAGACTATCAGTTTCCGAACAGTCGTGTCGATTTCGCCAAGCGCCGCCACGACAACGAGCATCAGTTTGCGCTGGCCCTGGAGCGCGACGTGATGCCGCAGCTCGCCGTGACGTTTGACTTTGTGGGGGTGATCAATAATTCAAATATCGACAACTTTCAATATGACCGTGACGTCGTGTCGCTCGGCGTGCGGCTACTATTCTGAGGCGCAGCGCATGAAGCCACGCAAGCCTACATCCATGATCGCCGTGCTCCTACTGATGTCCAGCTTCGCCGTGCGGGCGCGGGCGCAATCGGAGGCGGGATCCTGCGCCGCCGTGCAGGGCACCGTTGAGATCCAGCACGCGGGCGCGTGGCAGGGAGCGAGCGTCGGTGCCGCGGTGTTCGTCGGCGATCATCTGCGCACGGGCGCTCGCAGTCGCGCGACGGTCGTCTTCCGCGATGATTCGGTGATCGACCTTGCGCCGAACACCGAGCTCGGCGTCGAGGTCCAGGAGCTGGACGCAGCGGGGCGGCGCCAACGCGTCCTTGTGCACCTGGCGGAGGGCAAGATCCGGGTTTGGGCAAGCGCGGCGCCGACGACACGGGCTCGCTACGAGGTTGAATCGCCGACGGCGCTCGCCAGCGTGCGGAGTGCTGAATTCATCGTGTCGTACGACGGCACGGTGGAGACCACCGAGGTGGTCGGGCTCGAGGGGCGAGCGGCGGTCCACGCGAAACTCGCGGTGATGGGGGCCGGTGTCGAACTCGGTCCGCAAATGCTGACGCGTGTCGCCAAGGGGCGATTCCCCGCGGTGCCGCAACGGGTCAACGCGGCACGCTTGCCGCAGTATCTCGACGGCGTCGATCTGGTCGGAACTGGCCGTCGCGACGGGTTGAACGTGCTCCATCCGGCGGTGCTCGGCCGCCTGCTTGGTCCACAGGACGTACCCGGTCCCGAGGCGGCGCCGAGCGGCCACCCCGAGGTGCCGGCCGCGCTGACCGTCCAGGCGCCGGCGCCGGGGTCGGTTGCCGACGGCTTGTCGCCAGACGTGTATACCAATACGCAGCCGCTGCGTGACTATCAGCAAACCCCACCCGGCCAGGTTCCGCCATCGGCTACCGGCGGCGTCCACGTCGGCTTCTAACGCGCGTGGATAAGGCGTTTCCGCCTGCCATAGAGGGCAAAACGCCCGGCCAGGCCTTGCGAGCTGAAGTCTTTTGTGCAATGAGCATGTGGTGAATGTGGTAATGGACCACCAGTGACGGGAAGGAGGTGTCATATGCGTATTGGAAGAACGACACGAGTTGGAGCGAGTTTAGTGGGGCTTGTACTGCTTGCCAGCGTAACCGCCGGCTGCGAGGCGAAGCCCAGCAAGGCCGACGAAGCGATGGCGGCGCGCATCGAAGCCGCTGCCAGCAAGGCGGAGATGGCTGCCAACAAGGCGGAAATGGCTGCGAAGAGTGCTGCGGACGCGGCACAACGCGCCGAGGCATCTGCTCAAAAGGCAGAGGCCATGTTCAACAAGCACCTACACAAGTAATCGTTTGGGTTTTTGGTAAGCAAAGAGGGCGATCGTTGCGGTCGCCTTTTTTGCTTTGCCGAATGTGCACCGTGCGCTGCCAGGCGCGCGACGATTCACAGAACGTCTTCACGGCTTCCAAATGATCCGTCTTGCGATCGGGTGGGTCTTGCAGATTGCCCACGCTGTGGTGCTGCTTCCAAGATGCCGCGCCGCGATCGCATCCGAGGAGCGCACGCTCCGACTAGAAGCCGATCGTCTGACCCCAGCAAGCGGTAGTGCAGTCGCAGCGCGGCGGAGGGATGACTTCTCGGCGCGCGCGCGATAGGTTCCGTCTCCATGGCTGCATCGGACCGCGCTGCGCCGCGCCCATCTGAGCTGGCGGCGCTGGTGCGCGCGGCGCAGTCGGGGAAACATCAACCCGTCTATCTGTTCATTGGCGAGCCCTTTGAGACGCGAACGGCGGTGCAGCAGCTGCTCGACGTCCTGGTGCCGGAGTCGCGCCGTGCGTTCAACCTCGAGACCTACGACGGGCGGACGACGCCCATCGCCACGATCCTCGACAGTCTGCGCATGCGTGGCTTCTTTACCGGGGTGAAGGTGGTATGGGTTCGCGAACCCACACTGTTCCTGTCCGGGGAAAAGCGCGGCGATCTGACCGCCGCACTGCTGGCTGCGTGGAGTGAAGGTCGGCAGCTCGACGCGGCCGAGAAGCTTCTGACGCTGGTCGCGTTGGCCGGCTGGTCGCAAGAGCAATTCAGCAGTGTGCGCTGGTCCGGCGCGACGAAGACGCGCGTCCGTGAGGTGTTCGGCGACGACTTGGATGCCGAGCAGCTGGCCGTGCTGGATGCCGCGCAGGCCGCCTGCGTGGCGCGCGATCTGACGGTGAGCGCGTACCGTGACGACAGCAGCGCGCTGCTCGAGTTTCTCGACGCCGGCCTACCGCCGGACAGCGCGCTGGTATTCAGCGCCGCCGCGGTCGACGCGCGCAAGCGCGTGGTGAAGCGCTTGCGCGAGATCGGTGCGGTCGTCGATTGTGGCGTCTCCCGTGAGCGCAGCGGGGCGTTGAGCCGCGACACGGTCGACGACCTCATCCGCCGGATCGTCGCCCAGTTTGACAAGCGCTTGGCGCCGGGGGCGCACGAGCTGATCGCGCGCCGCGCCGGCCCGGAGACGGCGTTGCTGGCCATGGAGCTCGAGAAGCTCTGTCTCTATGTCGGCGACCGGGCGTCGATCACCGAAGAGGACGTGCGTGTGATGGTCCGCGACATGGCCGAGTCGTGGATCTTCGATTTCACCAGTGCGCTGGCGGCCCGCCAGCTGGTGCGCGGGCTGCCGCTCTTGCGTGGCCTCTTCGAGCAGGGCGAGCCGCCGCTGCGCGTGTTGGCAATGATCGCCCGCGAGGTCCGCCTGTTGCTGATTGCGCGCGAGTGCCTCGACGGCGCGCTGCGCGGCCACTGGCGCCCTGACGTGCAGTTCAACGCCTTCCAGAGTCAGGTCCTGCCGCGTGTCGACGCCGCGACCCTCGAGGCGTTCGGCAAAGCGCATCCGTTCGTCCTCTTTCGCCGCTTTCAAGATGCGGCACGATTGCGTACGGCGGCGCTGCGCACGGCATTGCGCACGCTCGCTGATCTCGACGCGCGGCTGAAGTCGTCCCGCGGGGATCCCGCCCTGTTGCTGGAGGCCTTTGTGATCGAGTGGTGCGGTCGCGGTGCAACGCCGGAACGGCGGGCACGCGTCGCCTGAGGCACATCGCCTTTGAAGCGCCACACCTCTGTGCGCACGGCAGCGGGCTCGCGGTCCGGACGGCATGCCGGCGCGGCGGGTGCAGTCGAACGCTGGCTGCGGTTGCTGCTGGCGGTTGTGGTGAGCTACGGGCGCGACCGGTGCATTCAATGGGCCGCGGCGCTGGCCTATTACACGCTCATCGGGCTGGTGCCGCTGCTGGTGGCGCTGTTCTCGGTGATCAAAGCCTTCGGGCTCCATCGTGGCCTCACCCCGTTCATCATCCGCACCATTGGCGCCGGCTCGGCGGAGGTTTCGATTCCGATCGTGCGCTTCATCGACGAGACCAACGTCCGCGCCGTCGGCGTGCTCAGCGGTCTCGGCGCCGTCTTGGCGGTCCTCGGTATCCTCGGCAACGTGGAGCTATGCTTCAATACCATTTGGGGTGACATTCCCGGACGACCCCTGCTGCGCAAGGTGCGCGCGTTCCTGGGCGTCGCGGTGGCGACGCCGGTCATGTTGCTGGTGGCTCTGGCCGGCACCACCTTCCTGCGCCGCGGCACGCTGGCGTGGGACTTCTTCGAGCAGCTCTACCTCGGGAATGTCCTGTTGTTCGGGTTGCGCCTGATCCCGTACGGGCTGCTGTGGGTCACCTTCACGATGCTCTATACCGTGTTGCCGAACTGCCACGTGCGCCTGCGTTCGGCGATCGTCGGCGCCGCGGTCGCCGGCTCATTGTGGCAGTTCGCGCAGTGGGGATACGTTACCTTCGTCATCAGGACGGTGCGCTACAGCGCGGTATATGGTGCGTTGTGGCAGCTGCCGATCTTGTTGGCGTGGGTGTATGTCGGTTGGTCGATCGTGTTGTTCGGCGCGGAGGTCTGCCACCTCCATCAACGCGGCGCGGACCCGGCGGTCAAAACACTCCGCGGCGCACCACAAACACCGGACACGGGGAATTGCGAATGAGCGGTTCGGCGACGCCGCCGAGAACGAGTGTCGTGAGACCCGTACGCCCATGGCTGGCGGTGACGATCAGGTCGACCTTGCGTTTGCGGGCGAGCGCCATGAGCTGCTCGAACGGATCGCCGACCTCGACGTACAACTCGCACTTTGGGTAGGCCAGGTGTTTGTCGCGCACCTCCTCGAGCAGCGCCTGGGCATGCTGAGCCGCCTGCTCGAAGCTGAGCGTGTAGCCCTCGGGATGAAAGACTTCGGACGTGGGATCGTGCAGGATGTGCGCCAGCAACAGCGAACCTTCGGAGAGCCTGGCGAAGCTCGCGCCGTATTCGAGAGCGTGACGCGACTCCTCGGAAAAATCGGTCGGGCAGAGAATCGTCTTGAATTGGCGCAGCATGTTCCTCTCCTCTCTCTTCCCCCTCTTACGCCACCACGCGCTGGGCGCGCAATGCGGCAATCGCCTCGGGGGGAAGATGCAGCAGGCGCCGCAGGACCGTATCGGTGTGCTCGCCCAGCAAGGGACCCGGCTGTGCGACGCGTCCGGGGGTTTCTGACATCTTGAAGGGGATGCCGTCGCACGCCACCACGTCTCCTTCCGGCGTGGCGATGCGGGCCCAGTATTGCCGTGCCTGCAGGTGCGGGTCGCGCCGGCACAGGTCTTCGGCGTTCGCCACGATACCGGCGGCCACACCCGCACGCTGCAGGCGTGACATCACCTCTTCGGCGCTGCGCGTGCAGGTCCATGCCTCGATGCGTGTGTCGAGCGCCTCGTGGTGGAGCGCCCGCGCCGCGGCCGTGGTGAAGCGTGCGTCACGAGTCCACGCCGGTTCGCCAAGGGTCGCGCAGAATCGTTTCCATTGCACATCGTTCGATAGCGAAAGCGCGCACCATCGGTCGCGTGCCGGCCCGTCACCCGGCAGATCCGCACATCGATACACCGCTGCGCGCTGCAGTCCGGCGGACGCCGTTTCCAAAGCTGTGCCGTTGAGAATTTCCAGCAGGCGGGGCCCGAGAAGGGTGACGAGGGCTTCGAATTGCGAGAGGTCGATGTGCTGACCTTCGCCGGTGCGGCGGCGGTGCCATAAGGCGATGAGCACGGCGAGCGCGCCGTTGTAGCCGCCGGCCATGTCGGAATACGAGAAGCCCCAGCCGGCGGGCTCGCCGCCGGGAGGTCGCATGCTGAAGGTATATCCGGCCAGTGCTTGCAGTGTGGGGCCGTAGCTCACATGGTCTTGCCACGGGCCGCTATGGCCAAACCCCGACATGCTGACGGCCACGATGTCCGGCTTGAGGCGTCGCAGCTGTGCATAGTCAAGACCCCAGTTGTGCATGACGCGGGCGCTGAAGTTGTCGATCACGACATCGGCGGTGGTGATCAGCCGCTGTGCCAGCTCGATGCCGCGCGCGGTGCTCATGTTGAGCACGATACTGGACTTGCCGCGGTTGAGGTTGCCGGTCAATCCGGCGCGTCGCGAACCAAAATCGGTGGCGTCGCGGCGCTCGATCTTGATCACCTCGGCGCCGTGATCGGCAAGAATGCGAGTCGCCACCGGCCCGGCGACGACCCAGGTGAAGTCAATGATGCGAATGCCCGCCAGCGCCCTGCGAGCGGCGCGTGGGGCATGGGGAGGCGGCGCGCCGTCCTTGTCTCCTTGGCCCACGGGGATATGGTCGGCACGCTGGCGGTCCTCCAATTCGGCAAGGACTTCGGCATGGTGTTCCCCCGGCAGCGGTGGACGTTGGCGGATGCGCCATGGGGTGCGGCTGAAAATATAAGGTGCGCCAGGATAGGTGAGGGTTGTGCCGAGCTCCTCGTGGCATACGGGTACGAAGAAGCCGCGGTGCACCAATTGCGGATTCGCCGGCAGCGTCTCCGGCGGCACGACAGCCGCGTACGGGATGCGGCGGAGCTGTGCGCCTTCGACCAGCTCGGCGACGGAGTATTCTTTCGCCCACGCGTCGAGCACGTCGAAGAGATGCACGCAGTGGTCACGCCGATGGTTGACGTCTTCCCATGCCGACGCGTCGAGATCTTGCGCCTTGCCGTCGGCCTTCACCCACTCGAGGAGCGAGGTCCAGTCGCCGAGCGTGCAGTGCATGACATAGCCGTCGCGACACTTTCCGACGCGGAAGTAGCGTGTCCAATGCAGGCTGCCCTGGCGTTCGGCGATGCTGCCATGCTGGTGAAAGACGCTGCTGGCGTGCTCGACCGCCGCGGCGACGCATTCCTGGATACTGACGTCGATCCATTGGCCGCGCCCCGTGTGGTCGCGCGCCAGTAGCGCCAGAAGCGCGCCGATAGCGCCATACGCCGAGGCGCTGTGATACGCTTGCAGACCGAATCCCGGCAGGGGCGCTGCGCCGGGGAAGCCGTTGACGAACAGCATGCCGCCGGTGGCTTGCCCGATGAGATCCGAGCCCTGGTAGTCGCGATACGGACCGGTCTGGCCGAACGGGGTGATGGAAACGAGCGTCAGCCCCGGGTTGCGTGCGCTCAGCTTTGGGTACCCAATGCCTTGGGCCTCGAGACGGCCAGGCGCCGCTGTTTCAATGACGATGTCCGCCGTCGTGGCGAGTTGCACGAAGGACGCGCGCTGGTCTTCGCTGTCGAGGTCCAGCGTCACGCTGCGCTTGTTGGTGTTGTAGTGCCAGAAGAACAGGGAGCCGGTCCCGTGTCCACGGGAACGGGCGTCCCTGCCTGGGCTGTGGAACGGTCCGATGCGCCGCATCGGCGACCCGCCGGGCGGCTCGATCTTGATGACATCGGCCCCCATATCGGCGAGAAGTTTGCCGCACAGCGCGCCCGGCTCATCGGCGAGGTCGAGCACGCGTACGCCATCGAGCGCGCCACGGGAGTTCATCGATGACTACTTCTGAGGGAAGAACCGCTGGAAGGCAACCGGGCCTCGAGGGTGCTTGAAGGGGGCGTTGACGATCCGCTAGGAAGCGCGCATGCCGCGTGTGAATGTTGGCGACGTTGCGCTGAACTACGAGCAGCAGGGTGTGGGTACCGACCTGGTGCTCATCCATGGCCTGGGCAGCGACCTGACCATCTGGGATAGCGAGGCGGCGATCTTCGGGGCGCATCACCGCGTGACGCGACCTGACGTGCGCGGGTTCGGTGTGTCGGACAAGCCGCCGGGGCCCTATTCCCCCGCCACGTTTGCCTGCGACCTCGATCGGCTCTTCGTCGCGTGTGGTATCGGTGACGCGCACGTGGTGGGCATCTCCATGGGAGGGGTGATTGCGCAACGTCTGGCCCTCGACTTCCCGCGGCGCGTACGGTCATTGGTGCTGGTGAGCACATCGAGCGAGGTGGGACAGAAAGCGACCGCCACGTGGCAGCGCTTGGCGGACCGGATCGAGCGCGACGGGTTTGACGCGCAGACGGCAGACGCTTCGCGCGCCTTCTCGCCAGCCTTTGCGCGGCAGCATCCCGAGGTCGTGGCTGCTCTCGGACGGCGCAACGCTGCCTGCGACCCGAGAGGCTACGCCGCCGCGGCGCGCGCCGTGAGCGACTACAACTGGACAGCAGAGCTGCGGCGGCTGATCGCGCCGACACTGATCTTGCAAGGTCTGGATGATCAGCTCACGCCACCTGGCGGCGCGGTCAAGCTCAGCCGCGCGCTCCCTTTTGCGCGGCTCCTGCTGGTTGCGGATGCCGGCCACAATCTTCCCCTGGAACAGCCCGTGGTGTTTCGCGACAGCCTCCTGGCCTTCATTGCGGCGGTCGACTTCGCCCACGCCAGCAGGCGAGCGGCGCCGTCAGCGAGCGGCGACACCGACGGTCATGGCGCCGGCTTGAACGTCTGTAGATAGGCAATCAGGTCGTCGATCTGCTCCGGGCTGACCGACGCTTTGAAGGAGACCATCGCGGTGCCGGGCTTGCCGTTAGCGATGACCTCCTTCATCGCGTCAATCTTTGCGGCCTGCCAGTATTCGGGGGCTGCGAAATTTGTCGGCCGTGGCTTGAGGGCGGCCCCCGCCGGACCGTCACCTTTCCCGGCCGCGCCGTGGCAGAACAAGCATCGACTGGCGTAGAGGCCCTGACCCTTTTGGACGTCGGCGGCGTGAACCGGCGCGGCGAGCATCAGCGCGGTCGCGACCAGGCCGCAAGGGATCAACAGATTCCGGTTGCGCACCGCCGCATCCAATACGAACGCGGCGCCAGCGTCAAGGCAGGTGTGCACGGGTGACTTGCAGAAACACCGTTGACCGGCGCCGGATTTTTCTGTTGTGTTGCAGGTCGACGCGAGGCGGAGGAGCGAACCACGATGAAACGACGCGACGCGATTCAAATGACGGCGCACGAGCGCGACGAATTCCTCGAGCAGACCAGGACGATCGTTCTGTCCAGCATCGACCGCCACGGCTATCCGCACTCGGTGGCGATGTGGTACGTGATGGACAACGGCTGCGTGCTGATGACCACGTACGCGAAATCGCAGAAAGCACTGAACATCCAGCGGACTTCCAGAGTGGCGCTCATGGCCGAAAGCGGGACGACGTATGACACACTCAAAGGCGTGTTGATTCGCGGGCGTGCAGAGGTGATCGCCGACGTTGATGCGTGCGTTCGGACCCTCACACGGATCCACCAAAAGATGATGGGCGCGATGCCCGAAGGGATCGAAGAGGCGCTGAAGCAGCAAGCGCGCAAACGTGTGCTGATCAAGGTGACTCCCGAACGTGTCAGTAGTTGGGATCACAGCAAGCTCGGTGGCACCTACTGAGGCCAGCGGCCGGCGTCCTGGCGGCGTTCCGCTTCCCGTTGGGGCGCTGCGGGCGGCAAACTTGAGTCATGATCCACGTATTTCCGCCTTCAGTTGTCGCGCTCCTTGCCCGCGCGGCGCTTGGCGTCGCGGCTGGGCATGCAACAAAATCTCATGTTGGCGCATCCTGCAAGCCGATGGCCGCCACCGCCAAGAGACCGCTGCGCGTGTGTGCGCTTCAGGCAGCTCCGGGGAGGTGCGCCACACGCGGCTGGCAAGGGCGGCGACGCGGCTCGGCCGGCGTCTCTTCCATGCCCCGCTCCCGTTGGTCGATAGGGATTATCAAATCGGACAGGTTGCTCGATAGGCCGCTGCAGTGAACGCCATGGGCCGCGTGACCACCGGACTCCTGCTGATGGCGGCGCTTGGGCAACTGTGTGTTTCGAGCCCGCTCCGGGCGGCGCAAGCCAGGCCGGGCGACGCAGACTGCGACGGTGAACTCAATAGCACCCTCGACCTGACGGCGGTGGTTGCCGCGCCCTTCGAAGGGAGCACGTGCAGCGGGGCCGATGCGAACGTCGATGATGCACTGACGGCGGCGGACCTCGCCGCGGAAGTGCGCTGGCTGGCGGCGCCGACGGCCACCGCGACGCCGAGCATGAGCCCCTTGCCCACAGATTCTTCGACGCCGACCCGGAGCGTTACCTTGACCGCCAGTCCCACCGTGTCGCACACTGCGACGCAGACGGCGACACCGGCCAGCACCAATACGACAACGCCCACGGCGACGGAGACAGCGCTGCCAAGCCCGTCGGCGACGTCGTCGCCGAATCAGTCGGCAACCCCGACCTCGACGGCGTCACGCACCCTATCGCCGACGATCACGACAACCCCGTCGCGAACACCGACGCCGACGATCACGACAAGCCCGTCGCGGACGGCGACGGTCACCAGAACGTCAACCGCGACGCTGACGCCCTCGGCGACGCGGACAGCGACGCGCACCGCGACGCCGACGCCCACCGCGACCGCGACTGCCAGCGCGACGGTGACTGCCAGCATGACGGTGACCGGCACGGCGACGTCGACCCGCACCTCCACCACAACTGCAACCAATACCCGTACCCCCACTGCGACCCGCACCCTCACTTTCAGTCCCACGGCGACGGCGACGCCGACCGCAACCGCAAGCGGGACGTTGACGCCGACGCCGACCAGTAGCCGCACCAATACCCCGACCCGCACCCTCACTTTCAGTCCCACGGCGACGGCGACGCCGACCGCGACCGCAAGCGGGACGTTGACGCCGACGCCGACCAGTAGCCGCACCAATACCCCGACCCGCACCCCCACCTTCAGTCCCACGGCGACGGCGACGCCCACGTCGACTCCGACGAGGACTGCAACTGCAAGCAGCACAGCGACGCCGACGCCGACCAACAGCCGGACCAACACTCCGACGCGGACGCCGACGGTGCGGACGCCGACCGCTACGCCGACAACGTCAGCAACGACTACGCCGACGGCAACGATTACGCCGACGGCAACGGCGACACTGACGCGAAGTCCCACGCGGACGACGACGGCAACAGCGACGGCAACGCCGACGATCACGGCGACGGTCTCGCCCTCGCCGACGCCGACCGGGCAGGGACCGGTTGTGCTGTTCGTCGGCGCGATTCCGAATGCGGACGGCTGCGTCTTTTGCTGCAACCAAGGCTGCGAAACTACGCCAACGCCGACCCCGGCCATCGAGAATGGCCTGCGGGTGTTCAACATGCGGAGCGGCCAGTTCGTCATTGTGGTTGAGGGCGCCCCGGGTCTCAGCCATCAAAAGGTGGGTACGTCGCTGCAGCCCGGTGCGGATCAGCGGCCCGACCTACAGATCGAGAGCAGCCGGAATATGGGCAACGGTAGCGCGACCGTGTGCGATACTGGGCCCGTCTCCTCCGGTGGGGGCGGCATTCCCGGTATTAATCCCCCCAACTTTCAACCCAATGATGACGCTGTCAGCGATGCACTCAGCGACCTTGCCTGTCGGTTCCAGCCGTTCACCGCGTCAGCGGCGTGCACCTTTACCGACGCGTCGGGCGATCCCAAGATCATCACCGCAAGCGCGACTGCGCAGTTCTGCGACTTCATGGCGATCACCACGTTGTTTCCGCCTGGGGATTCCCTGCTGACGGTGCGGCTCCGCGATATCGCTGGCAACACGGGACCGACCGCTCAAGTCGTGGTGCGGGTCGCTACGCCCACGCCCACTCCACTCCGAACCTCCTAGTTGAATTCGTCCGCGAACGAGGAATGCCATGACCGAGCTTGCAGAGCATGTTGCGCGCCCGACTGACCGCGCGGGGACGCGTCGCTGCGTGCTTTCGAACGGTGCGTCGTGGGCGGGTTACCGCAAGTGGCCCTTGCTGCTGGGTGTTCTTGTCTGCACGTTGCTTGCCGCACGGACCACCGCTGCTCTGCCTGGTGACGCGGATTGCAATGGAGTGGTTGATGCCAATGATCTGACGGCCGTGATTGCGGCGTTGGTGGAGCCCGCGGCTTGCGCCGGGGCGGACGTCAACGGTGATCAGCAAGTGACGGCGGCGGACCTTGTGGCCGAGGTGGGCTGGCTGGCCACGGCACCGCCCACCCCGGCGCCGAGCTCAACTGCGACGGTCGCGGTGTTGACCCCGACGCCTACCAATAGTGCAACGATGACCGAGACCCCGAGCGTTGCGCCGAGCGCAACGCTGGTCGAGAGTCCGACGCTGACGTTGACGCCTACGCCGACGCTGACGCCGACGCCGACGCCGACGTTGACGCCGACGCTGACGTTGACGCCGACGCCGACGCCGACGCTGACGTTGACGCCGACGCTGACGCTGACGCCGACGCCCTCAATTACGCTGACGCCGTCGACGACACCGACCGCCTCGCCGAGCCCGACAGTCACAGCGACGGGCACCACTACCGCGACACCGAGTCGCACGCCGACGGCGACCATTACCCTGACCGCGTCGCGGACGCCGACATCGACGCGATCGCCAACTGCAACCGCATCGTTCACCGCCACACGCAGCCCTACGGTGACCTTTACCAGCTCATCGACACCAACCGGTACGCGCACGGGTACGCCGACGCGCACCCCAACGGCCACGCGGTCGCTGACCGCGACGGCGAGCCCGACCGTGTCGTTCACGAGCACGCCATCGCTGACGAGCACGCCGACGGGTACATCAACACCGACGTTAACCAGTACGCCGGCGGCGACCGCGACGGCGAGTCTAACTGCCTCGTTCACGGACACACCATCGCCGACGAGCACCTCGACCAGCACACCCACGGGCACGACCACCAACACGCCGCTTCCAAGCGCCTCGTTCACGGACACGCCGTCGCCGACGAACACGCCGCCGTTCACGTCGACACCGACGGCGACGAATACGCCTACCCCGACCAATACCTTCACTGCGCTGCCGACGTTCACTGCGCTGCCGACGTTTACCGGCACGCCCGTGCCGACGAGCACCCTGACGGCAACACCGACGTGGACGCCGACCAACACGCCGACAGGGACGTCGACACGCACACCCACAAATGCGCCGAGTGGCACGCCGACGTTGCTGCCGACCCTCACGCCGACAGCGTCAGCCACCTCGACGCCGACGCGGACGCCAACCAACACGCCGACAGGGACGTCGACACGCACACCCACAAATGCGCCGAGTGGTACGCCGACGTTGCTGCCGACCCTCACGCCGACAGCGTCAGCCACCTCGACGCCAACGCGGACGCCAACCAACACGCCGACAGGGACGTCGACACGCACACCCACAAATGCGCCGAGTGGTACGCCGACGTTACTGCCGACCCTCACGCCGACAGCGTCAGCCACCTCGACGCCGACGCGGACGCCAACCAACACCCGGACGCCGACAAGTACACGCACGCCGAGCAACACTCGCGCGCCTACTTTTACCCCGCTACCGACACCTCCGAATCCCGGACCACAGGTGACGTTCTTCGGTATCGCCAACACCGACGGTTGTTTTGCGTGTAACGTGCCGTCCTGCACCTGTGGGGGAGCCCCGCCACCCACTCCAGCTTTCGATCTGCAGGGCCGGCGCATCTTCCTGGCTACGGGGGGGCGCTTCTTGTTGGTGGTCGAGGCCAAGCCCGGCAGCAGCGGCGCGAAGGTTGGTTCCAACCTGATCGTGGACCCATCGATGCAGCGACCAGACTTGCGGCTCGAGAATACACAGAACATGGGAGGTGGAAGTACCGCGGTATGCGACATCGGGCCCGGGGGCGGTGGCATACCCGGAATCAATCCAACTGATTTTGGGCCCAGTCAGTTCGTCAGTGATGCGCTCGCCGATTTTGCCTGTCGCTTTGAGTTTCACCTCGCGGCTGCGCCCTGCACGCTCGACAGCAACGGGCTTGATTCCACGTTGAGCCCAAGCACAACGGCGCAGTTCTGCGACCAGGTTTCCGCCACCGCGGCGTTTCCGGATGGCGAGTCACTTTTGACCGTGCAAGTTGCCGACATCGTCGGCAACATCGGACCTACGGCACAGATTGTTGTGCGCGTTGTGACCCCAACTCCACCCCCTTCGCCAACGCCATACACGCCAAGCCCTGGCGGCTAGCAGAATTTTCTTTTGCTTTTCCGCTTGACTAGCATTTCGAAATCCGGCATAGGAAACGACGTATTTTCACGGGATCGATTACGGTCCCGAGTGGACGGGAGTTGCCGAAAGGAGGCGTGCGATGCGTGTGTTAAAGCAGAATCCGTGGCTGCCAAGTCTCGGGGTGCTGCTCGCGGCGGTGATGATCGCCGGGTATGCTCGAGCGGACGTGACCACAGATGAACCGGGGTCGATCGTAATCTTTCCGAAGGTCATCTCCGATGGCAGCCGGGATACCCTGATCCAGTTGACGAATACGTCCACCAGTACGCAGCATGTAACGTGCGTCTACGTGGACACGTCGACAGCCTCGCCGGGGACCTGCAGCGGCACCACGCCGCCTGTGCAGTCGTGCGAAACGGATGCCGACTGCTTCGCCAACGACAATGGGTTTTGTGTGCGCTGTCAGGCGCTGAATTATCTCATCAGCCTGACGCCTCTTCAGCCAACCGTCTGGCGCGTGTCTGCGGGTCGTGACGAGGCGGACCAGGACCACGGAATTTTCATCGGTAAGATCAAGCCGTACCCGCTCTTCCAGGGTGAGGTCAAGTGCTTCCAGACCGACATTGACGGAGTCCCGATCGGGGGCAACGCTTTGAAGGGCGAGGCGACGCTTGAGAATATCAGCAGCGGCCAGATCAGCGAGTACAACGGGATCGCGATCAAAGCCATCAACGCCCAAACGGTCATGCCGACGTGCGTTGGCGGTTCCAAGGCCGGGAGCACGTGCAGCACCAACAGCGACTGCGACGGCACGCCCTCTGGGGTCTGCAACGTGAGCCTCAGTCTGGATAATTCCGAGTACAACGCCTGCCCACGGCAGCTGCTGGTCAACCACTACGGCGGCGGCGCGGAAGACCCAGCGACTGGCGCGACCGTTACCAGCGAGCTCACCTTGGTGCCTTGCAGCGAGTCCCTAGAAACGGGCCCGCCGACATCAACGAGCGTCACCTTCAATGAGTACAACGAATTCGAGCAATTCGTCGTCAGCAAAATCGTGCCCTTCACATGCTGGCTAAACATTACGATTGGCGACGCTCAAAGCGGTGATCCACGAATCACTCCGGGATTCGACGTGTCCACGCTCGGTTCGACCTTTGCGAAGACGCGGCTCTTCACCAGCACTGGCGATCAAAAGACCTGTGCCGGCGGCATTAGCGCCGGCAACTTCTGCAACGCGGATGGGGACTGCACGGGCAGTACCTGCAGTGGTCCTCCGGCTTCGGGCATTCTTGGTGTCCTCGAGGAATTCCACGATTTGAACGGAGACCCAACCGGAACCGCTGCGGTCAATCTGCACGTGACGGGTAGCCGGACGCTCGACACCATCAACCTGATGCCCTCCCAATAGCTTGCCTGCGAGTGCATAGAGGGGTCTGAAAATGAAATTCGACATGTTCCGCGTTCATTTCGGTGACGTCGGTGAGTGGAACGAAAGGAGATGGGCAATGCAGAAGACTAGGCGGGTTGCCTCTGCCGTAGTGGGTTGCGGCCTCGCGCTGAGTGTGTTGGGCGGGGTGGCGGCTGCACAGCAGCCGCAGCTTCCAGCATCTGACAAACCGGCGGCGATCCTTGTGTGGCCCAAGATTGTCGTCGATACATCGGATATTCTCGAAACCTCGGTTGGCAGCACGGATACGCTGATCCAGCTCAGCAGCGCCGTCCCCACCAGGGGGAGCAAGGCTGGCGACCTTCCCTTCCTGAAGCAGGCGCACTGCTTCTACGTCGACGCCACCGGCCACTGCTCGAATAACCCGAGCGCCGGCTGCCAGAGTTCCGACGATTGCATAGACGAAGGTTCGGGCATCACTGGCTCGTGCGATCCCGGTTGGACCGAGGTGGACTTTGACATTCGGATCACACCCGAGCAGCCTCTCGCCTGGCTCGCCAGCGAGGGCCTCCAAAACGGTGACTTTCCCATTCAAGTCCCGGGTACCTGCTCGAACAACCCGCGCATTGCCTGCACCAGCGATGACCGTTGCGGTGGCTTCAAGTGCATTCTCCAGCCGAGCAATGCTGGCAGTGGGATACCGCCAACTCCTGAAGATCCTTTCGTTGGCTCTCTGACTTGCATCCAGTTCGACCCGAGTAGCAATCCGCCGGCGCCTGACACCAGCCCCACGGCGAACGGCCTCATCGGCAACGCCGCAATCGAGGTTGTCCTCGATGAGACCGGTGGCGTAGACGTCCAGAAATACAATGCCGTTGGCATCGAAAAACTCTGCACTTTCCCTGCGGGCGCGACAAATTGCACGGTCGGTGCGCCCATCTCCGACACCCTGATCCTCGGTGGCCCGGCGGGCCCGGCTCAATATCAAGGCTGTCCCGCTCGTCTGATTCTCAACCACCTTTTTGACGGAGCAGAGGATGCATTTGAGGGATCTGGACCCGTGACGACGGACCTCACGCTAGTGCCGTGTGGCAACGACTTTCTCCGGCAGACCCCCGGGAAAGTCACTGCTCAATTCCTCGTTTTCAATGAGTTCGAACAGCGGTTCTCAACGAGCGCCAACGTGGATTGCTTCTTCGAAAGCCAAATCTCGAACATCGACACGCCGAATAACGAGCGCTCAATCTTCCACTTCAACGTCGCAGGGACACTGGCTGGGCAGACGATCATTCGCGGTATTGGCTCTGCGCCGAGTGGTCAAGGCCTCTTGGGTGTCGCACGTGTATTCATGGATGGGATCAACGGAGCTGCGTACAACCTGAACGAGAAGGGTGCTTTGTCGACCCCGGACGTCATCACAATCCCGTAGCCCGTAGCCTTCAGGCAGGGGGTGACTTCAGGTGGTGCCTAGACGGAGGACAATCATGCGGACGATCCAATACGTACGAGCCGGCTGCCTTATCAGTACGCTAGCGGCCTGCATAATGATGGCTGGCTCGGCGCGCGCGGATGTGAGCACTGAGCGCCCGGGTTCGCTGCTAATTTTTCCCAAGGTGGTTCAGGCGGGTGGGCGAGAAACCATCATCCAGATCACCAATACCGGTAACAGCGTTGACAACCTCCACTGCTTCTATATTGCAGGTCAGGACGGACCTAGTGGTCATCCACTCTGCCAAATCACCGACTTCTTTATCTCCTTGACAAAGCAGCAGCCCACGCATTGGGATGTCAGCACCGGAAGATCGGTGAATCCAACGGATTCCATTGAGGGTTTCGACCCCGGTGTGATTCCACCGGTCGCGCCCGGATTTACTGGGGCCTTGGTTTGCGCCGAAGTCGACGCCGACACCTCACCGGTTGCGATGAACAAGATCAAGGGTGAAGCAACCCTCGAAGGTCCAAACGGGGACATCAGTAAGTACAACGGCGTTGCGATTCAGGGGAGCAGTCCCGACAACAATAATATCCTGTCTCTCAATCCGAACGGTGTCGAGTACGACGCATGTAAGACTGCAGCGATCTTTAATTTCATCCCTGATGGCGCTCCGGACCCAATCATCGAGGCGCTGGGAGACGGTGGCATCTGCTCGTCGGGCACGCGAAGCGGCCTGGGGTGTAACAACACCGGAGACTGTCCGGGCGCTGGTGCTACGTGTTTAACCGGCCAATCACAGGTTCTGAATACCATTACCGCCCTGCCATGCAACCTGGACTTTCAGACCCAGGTACCGACGAACTTCAACCTCGGTTACCTAGTTATCGACGGTGACGAGGTGACGCACACGACCTCTTCGGGGCCCTTGTCGTGTTGGGCGTCGATCAACCTTTCCGACATCAGCCAAGCCGTTTCCACTGCGGTGGGTGGCCCGTTGGCGGGGCCAGTGGCGTCTATGCGGATCACCGGCATTTCCGGTGGGCCCGTCTTGCTGGTGGGCGAGAGCTTCCACGTTGATTCCGAGAGGGATATCGGGGCCGCAGCGGTAAACCTGCACATGACCGGACTCTGTCAGGCACCTGGTACGCAGGCCCCCGACCTTACGCAAACCTGCACGACAACGGCTGATTGCCCGGCGACGTGGACGTGTATTTCGTCCCAGAGCTCGACAATCAAACTGCCGGCGTTGAACCCGTAAGGAACGAGACGAGGTGCAAAAAATGGTGAACGGTTCGCTACGGATGCAACGGTCCACGGCTGAAAGGAGTAGCGGCATGACGCAACGTTTCCTATCGGTTGCCGGAGTCGGTGGGCTCGGCATAGTGATGCTCGTGTTGGGAACCGCGCCCTTCGCCCACGCGCAACTCGCCGCCTTCCCAACATCGGATCGGCCAGCGGGGTACGTCGTCTTTCCGAAAGTTGTGGTCGACGAGCTAGACGTATTCAAGTTGGGTCGATTCCAAGACACGCTTATCCAGTTGACGAACACGGGGCAGGATTCGCGAGTCGTTGAATGCTTCTACGTCGACGCCTCGAGCCGGTGCAATAACTCGGTAAGCACCGACCCGAGCAGTCTCTACTGTCGAACGAGCGCTGACTGCCGGTCCGGCGGTCAATGTCTCCCGCAGTGGAGCCAGACCGATTTTACGATTGTAGTCACCCCGAACCAGCCGGTCGGCTGGCGCGCCAGCCAAACGACGAACCTGGCGGACGTTGACGGGGACGGAATCGTGAAGCCGGTCGGGCCGTACTTCATTGGCGAGTTGAAGTGCTTCGAGGTGGACGGAACGAGTATCGTGAACACCACCACTACCCCGATTTCCGCCAACGACTTGAAGGGCGAGGCAAGCATCTACGACCTCAACCCGGTGAATTTTCCGGCTGTTGGGACAGCCGCTCATGTTGACGTGCGCGAGTACAACGCGGTCGGCTTTCAAGCGCAGCCGATCGTGAACAGTGATCAGTTCCTGTGCCTGGGGAGTTCCCCGGGGTCGGCTCATTGTGCGACCGCCGAGTATGCGGCGTGTCCCAGCATCATCGTGCTGGACCACTTCTTCGATGGTGCTGAGGACCCCGATCTTGGCGGTGCTATCTCAACGGATGTTACTCTGGCTCCGTGCACGGAGGACCTTACGCAAGGAGCGGGGACTAACGGCGTGAACAACCAGACGCCGACCACGGCGCAAATTCTAGTCTTTAATGAGTTTGAGCAACGGCTGTCTGCAAGTGTGAATGTCGATTGCTTCAAGGAGACGCAGCTATCACAAATCGACCAGACAGCGGGGAATCAAAGAAGCTCAGCGTTCAGTTCGTCGGTTCAGGGGACGCTCACCGGGCAAACCCGTATTCGCCCGATTCTCTCGAATGATCCCAATACCGGAAATGGGCTTATAGCTATTCTGGAAGAGTTCCATTGCCCGAGTCCGGATCCGCAGACGGGCTCGTGCTCCTCGCCGAACCCGCACAGTTCGGCTGCTTTCAATGCCAACTATATTGGGACGAATGGGGTGAAGGGCGACGTCGTGAGTTATAGCGTTGCGCCTTAGTCCTTAGGGAGGGCTGCGTATACAGCTGGTCCAAGATCAAGGGCCGGTCGCCAAGTTGGCGGCCGGCCCCTTCTTTTTTGGGGCCGTTAGCGGAGGGCCCCCCAAGTATAGCCGCGACGGTTGTTAAGAGGGAGCGGTTGGGGTCGCGGGCTTAGCAGGCGGGGATGAGCACCAGAAGCTCTCGATTTGTGGAGGTGTAAGAGCGGCGGATTTAAGTCAGCGTGCAACGGACATAAGACGCCCGGGAGGGTTGGGCTCGTGCCCTGGGTGAGGGCGGAGCAATTTAATGGACGGCATTAAACGGAAAACAATTTTGGTCGTCGAGGATAACGTAGACAATCGACGCATCCTGGTATACCGGCTGCGCCGGATTGGGGATTTCAGGATTGTTGAGGCGAGCAATGGGCAGGAAGCCCTGGAAGCGGTGGACAGTGAGCAGCCGGATCTCATCTTCATGGATCTGAAGATGCCGGTTATGGATGGGTGGGAGGCGACGCAGCGGATCCGGAACTTGGAGAAGGGTCGGCGTACGCCGATTATCGCGCTGACGGCTCAAGCGATGGCTGGTGACGAGCAGAAGGCATTGGCGGCAGGGTGTGACGACTATGTGGCCAAGCCGATCGTGGATCCGAACGTAGTTCGCGAGAAGATGGAGCGCTTGCTCGGCGCGGTCAAGTGAGCCCGCCTACGAGGTGGGAGGCGGGCCGGTTGCGAGGCGAGCGGCAAGGCCGGCGGCTTCGTTACCTTGGGGCCGGACGTCCTTGGTTTCCAAGTTTACCCTCCAGAGGGCAACCTTCTTGCCTTGTCCTTCGGTCCAAAGAAGAGTGACTTCGTACTCGGGACCGTCTTGTTGGATCGCGCTCCAGCTGAATTCACCTACATACACGTCTTGATCCTTTGCCTTGAGCGAGTAAGCCCGAATCAAATCATAGAGGGTATCGCTTCCGCTGGGCTTTTGATTCTTGACGAACTCAATGGCTTCGTTTTGCTTGTCCGACCAGCGCTCGCCAATGATCAGCGGCGCGCCGACGTAGGATCCGAAGGCGAGCGCGAAGACGGCGAGAGCTCCCCATCCGAGCAAGGCGCCTCTGGCACTCTCATGTTTTGCAGCATCATCTGCCATCTGGAATCCCTCCAGTGCTAACCCAGAGGCCGGATTGCGAACTCCAACCCTCAGCCGGGGAAGCGTGGTTTCTGTTGGGGCGCACTTAACCGACAAGGCCGCTGAAGGCAAGAGCATCGGAGCTGCGCGCGGTGTGGTGACGCGGCTGCCGCACCTTGGCGTGTGAGGGGAGCCGTTGCCAGGAGGTGGATGGGAGCCGCGCAACTACGCGCGGAGCGGTTGATACTGGGCGTGTACCAACGCCTGGAGCGAGCCCGATGGGTCAAGCTCGCGGAGGGATGCCAGGGCCGCATCCAAGCTGGTCATATCGGTCCAGTGCGAGAAGACGCCCATCAATGTGGGATCGTTGAATCCCCGGAATAGGACGTGTGTGATGTGGCCCGGTTGGTTCGCTAGAAACTTTCCGAGCGTCGCATGGGACTCCTGAGCGCCGGTTGCGGCCTCCGGCAGCTGGGCGACGGCGGTTGCGGCAATCGCGGCCTGGGGTAGATCAAGGCCTTTGGTGGAGGTAACCGGACCAACGAGCTCGACGAGCAGGCGTTCGGGGACAGCGTCGATTGCAGCGCGTCCGCGCCGTGCCAGCGGGGTGCCTTGGATGAAATGGCCCGCACCGTCGAGTGCCTTCGTGCTCTCCCATTCGGAATACACCAGTCGCTGTTGTGGCGCATGTACTGCCTGATAGAGGTGATGGGCCACGTAGCCAGGCTTGCGGCGCAGAATCTGCCAGGCTTCGTGTTCAGCGCGCAACCACTCCGCCTCCGCGCCAGCATGCACCGTCACCGTCCGCAGTTCCGCAATCGGTCGTTTCATAAGTGCGTACGATTCTCCTTTTTGCCGGGCAGCGCAAGCCGTCGGTCGGGGTTTTGACGACCGCGACAACGGAGGTGGTTCAGGGAAATCACACCGGCCGCGGATCCCCGCAGCCGAGCGCACTTGGCAGCTCGTAGCAACCAACGAGAGCAGTCCATAGCAGAGACGCCCTCCCTAGAGCCGGCGCGGCGTCGGTGTACCGTGCACCTCACGCCGGCCCTTGCGCAGCAAAGGAATCCCGGCGATTTTATCCTCTCGTAGAATCTCCCAAATCACGCCACGGGGGCGTGGGTGCAGGCTTGGGGCGGCGATTACTTGCAGCGGCGTGACCACGAAATCTACCGGAATGTCGTGCCCACGCATCGGCAGCCGGTCGTCGACGATTTGCAGTGGATGCACGGTGGTCAGGATCGGAGTATATTCCCGAATCTTCCCCGCAGTGCGCAGCAAGGCATATTCGAGATCACAGTAGCCACCTCCACGGCCCAGCCGGGCTCCCTGACGGGTCACCGCCACCGAGCCGCACACGATGACATCGACCGGGCGCATTTCGTGCGGGGCCATCAGGCGCCCGAACTGTAAGGCTCCGTTGAGGCTGGCGGTCCTCAGGATCTTCGGCCCGAGCTTTTCGGGATCGAGCTCGACGAAGCAGCGCTCGTTGCGTAAGCGCGGCAGCGACAGATACACGATCTTGTTGTCGCGTAATGCGGCACGCCGAAGCGGGAGCTGCGGCGCGTCGACGTTGATTTTGATCACCTTCGCCCGCTTCCACATCGGCAGTTCGCAAAGCAGCTGTGCCGCTCGTTCAGCGCCACTGAAGTTTGGGATGCGAGCCTCTACACCGGGAAAGCATGCGGCTCCCGCCAGCGTCAACCGCGTACGCACCTTCTGCCGAATCTCTTCCTTGGTCATGCGAGGGTAGATCGAGACAACGAGAAAATCGCTACTACATGCTCCTGCATGAGTCAACGAGTTTCCGCAGCAGCGACACGGCGGGCCACCACGATGAAGCCGGTGTGACCGATCATACGGTGCTCGGGCCTGATGCTGAGCCCTTTGACATGCCAGAAACGCAGAAGTGTTTCGAACGACTGTACCGCCGCGAAGCCGCCGTGATCGCGCAACGCATCGACGAAGGTCTTCACTTGGATCACTGTGGGGACGTAGCCGAGAATCAATCCGCCCGCGCGTAGTGCCTCGGCGGCTGCCGGCAGCAAGTGCCAGGGCTCAGCGATGTCCACGGTCATGCGATCAACGCTGCGTTCTTCGAAGCCCCCAAGGGCGTCGGTAACCTTCAGGGTCCAGTTTGGCGTATCACCGAGGAACTGGCGCACGTTGCCCTGTGCCATGTCGGCGAAATCCTGGCGCGCTTCGTACGAGATCAGACGCCCGTCCGAACCCACGGCACGCAACAGCGCCATGCTCAAGGCGCCCGGTCCGACCCCGACTTCGAGTACCGTTGCGCCGGGGTAGATATCACCCCACATCAGGATGGGACCGATGTCCTTCGGGTAAATCACCTGAGCCCGCCGCGGCAGGTTGGGAACGAGTTGCGCGAAGCTCGGGCGCAGCATCAAGAACGGTTCCTGCGCCGTGTTGTAGACGATGCGCCCCTCGTCGAGCCCGATGAGATGGTCGGCTTGCATCGTGCCGCCGCGAATGTGTACGCGCGTTCCTGGCCGCAATGTGCGCAGATACTCGCGCTCCTTGCGATCGATGAACAGGATGGTGTCGCCGGCGCGCAATCGCGCGCTGTCCGATTGCTCCATAATCTGCCTTTCTACTGACTGGATGGGGGCCTTACAGATTGTCGGCGGCGCGCTGTGCCACTGCCCGGCCCGCTTGTTTGCGTTCGACCTCGCGAACCAGGTTGCAGAATGAGCAGACGCTGCCGAACGATGGCATGCCGCAACGCTCGCACGTTTGCGGCGGGCTCGAGGAGGCGGTGGCGAATGCGGGTCGTGCGGATCGAAGGAACTCCTGCACGAAGCTCAGCTTACTTCCAGGCATCGCCGCTTCCAGGCGGTTGAGTACATCCTTGTATAGCAACTGGGTTGCGCCGACGCTGTTCGGGCATTCATCGATGATGTAGTCGATACCGCGGAAAAACGCGTACACGGCGGCCTCGTACTCACTGACCCGGAAAAGCGGCTTTACCTTGCGCACAAAGCGTGGGTGTGTCGATTCGAGCACCGGGCTTTGCTTGGCGAGGTGATCCACCCGCCAGCGCATGACGTTGCCCATGAGCCGGGCGGCTTCGTCATCGAGGTTATGGCCGGTGGCCAGCACCGGGAAGCCCCCGTCGATGGCGACGTGATCAAAGTAGTGGCGTTTGGCGGTGCCACAGGCGGCACACGCCGGTCGCCTGGTGAAAGCAGCCATCGTCGGTACCGCCGGCCCCTCGTCGCCCAATCGTACCGTGATGAGACGTTGACCGCGCCGTTGCACGAAGGCATCGGTCTTGGCGGTTGAGACGCGTGAGTACTCACCGATGCCCAGATCCAGATGCACCCCCACTGTTTGATAGCCAAGGTCGATGAGCACGTCCCACAGCGCCAGACTGTCCTTGCCACCGGAAACCGCAACCAAGACCGACTCCTGCAGCGTGAACATGTGCTCTTTTTCGATAGCTCGTTGCACCTGGCGCTGGAAGAACATGATGAAACAGCTGCGGCAAAAGGCGCAGTTGTGATGACGGAGCTGAACCTCTGCCTTGCCGCGACAGCGTTTGCACTTCATGGGCATGCCCCGCGCCCGGCGTCAGCCGCCGGAGATGACGTTGCGGATTTCAATAGCGTCGTCGGCTTCCACGAACTCTTGATCGGTGATCAGCTCGTCACCGCGAATTACCATCACCGTTCCAGGCAACAGGCCCAGGTGCAATAAGATATCCGCAACCCGGCGACGACCGTCGAGATCGACCTGCTTGTGTTGTGGCAGAAGGGTGATCCGCATTTGCGAGCGCCTGACAATAGGAAATGCTCCCGGAGGAGTCAACGCGCCGCGGAGATTGACGATTGCAGGATGGAGACTTTGACGATTGGCACTCTCTCAATGACCACATGACACGATGAGCCAATTGGTCCAATAATGGCGTTAGGTGAGGATATCGAGGAGGCCCGTCAGTATCCGATGCGTCAGCCCCCAGATGGCGTAGCCCTGGTACACGAAAGCCGGATACGCCAATTGGTTTCCGGATTGCTGCGGCCGATGCGTTCCAAGGACGTCAGGATGCCGCAGGGAGAGTACCGGTACCCAGAGGGCGCTTTGTACTTCAAGGGCGTTCAGTACCAAGGTCGTGGGTGCGGTCAGCGCGTAGACGAACGGCGTGATGATCAAATCCAGTGGACGGCCGCGGCCGATGGCCTGCAAGTCGTCGAGGGCACCGAGTAACTCGCCGTGCAGCGACAAGTCTACACCGACTTCCTCGCGCGTTTCCCGCATCGCCGTGGCCGGTAGGTCGCGGTCGGCTGGATCCTGCCGACCACCCGGCAAGGCCATGTGTCCTGACCACGGATCCCCACGGCGGTGGGCGCGATGGATGACGACGAACTCTGCACCGTCCTCGCCGTCGCGCAGCACGATCGCAACCGCCGCCCGAGCGTAGTCGTTCCCCTCGACTACCGTCGGGCGGTGGTTGCGAACTCGCTCACGAACGAAGGCGACATTCATCGTCACCCGGACCCGGTTGCCTGGTACTCACGCCGTCCCGCGTGACAGACGCAATGCGGCAACGACCTCGGCGCTGCAGCTCACGGTGCCGAGCACCGGCAAAATGCGCTCGATCGAGAAGCGGTGCATGTCCTCGGGCACGCTGGCGCAGCAGTCTTCCGGCACGACGACGTCAAACAGGCGGTTGACGGCGCCGCGCACCGTTCCCTCTACGGCGAAGTTCGTCGAGACGCCCATTGCGACAATCACCGAGCGGCCCAGGGCGCGCAAGGTCCCGAAGAGTCCCGAACCGTAGGATGCATCGATGCTGAGGAAGCGCCGGATCACGATGTCGCCGGCGCGTGGTGCTATCGCCGGATGTACCTCGGCACCCGCTGTGCCTTCTTGCAGAATGGGGATCCGCTTGCCGATGCGATAGATGGGCGCGTCGCTGGTCGGAACGCCGGTCTTGCCCTCCTTGTTGGCGTAGAGTACCGGTACGCCGGTGCCGCGCGCCGCTTCGAGCACACTGCCGATATGGCCGAGGACGTTACGCTGCTGTACCGCTGAGGCAAGCGCGCCGCCAATGCCTCGCGTCCCAATGTGTGATTCGTGGACGAGGTCGTTCTGGCATTCGATCACGACCACCGCAGTGCGTTCCAACGGTAAGGTCAACCCCATTTCATTCACCAATCACGAACCCCGACGCTGTCATTTTGCCCGGCTTGGAAGCCTGCGGCGGAGCGGGCCAGCGGGCCTCAGTCCAGTGCTTGGGGATCGGCCCGCGCGATCAGCGTGCGCAGACGCTCGCAGTGCGTCGATTCCTCGCGACAGAGCTCGTCGAACAACGTCGCGGTGGTCGGCAGATTTTCGGCGAAGTGCACCGCCAACTCGCGCAGACGTCGCGCCGACAAGCGGTGCGCTTCGAGATCTTGTACGAGCCGTCCCCACAGATTGAGCGCACCGGGGAGAGGGGGTGGGCCGGCGACGTCCGGGACTTCGGCATTTGCCGCACGCAAGGCGTCGAGGAGGCGTTGCGCTTGCGCCGCTTCCGCCGTTGCCAGATCCGTGAGCGCCGCGGCGCTATAGGCGTGCGGAGCCAGCTCCGCATGGCGCGCCAGACGGCGCGCCCGCTGCGTGCACTCGATGTAGCACTGCGTCAATGCTTCGATCGCATCGTATCGCGCTGCCACGTCGCCGCCGGCCATGAATCGAGAAATCCTGTCGAGAACGCCCATAAGCCGGCGCAACCGTAGTAATCTGCCCTGTGCCTGTCAAGCTGAAGTCCCGGCTGATGCGGGCGCACGGGGTTTCGCCTGCGGCGTGATTCCGCTATAGAAGGGCCCCGATAAGGAGAATCAATGGCCCGCATTACCGTCGAAGATTGCCTGGAAAAGGTTCCCAACCGCTTCGAGTTGGTGTTACTTGGTGCCCGGCGCGCCAAGCAGTTGCTGAAAGGAGCTCGGCCGCTGGTGGCAACCGACAACAAGGAAGTGGTCGCCTCCCTGCGCGAGATTGCCGACGGTAAGGTCAAGCTGAACTATCCTGAAGAAGAATGAGACAGGGATGAAAGATGAGGGATGAGGTCCTCCGCCCGCCTCCCTCCGCTCAGCCCTGTCTGTGTGTTTCGAGGGTGAGAAATCCGGGACTAGCTGCCGGCTGGACTTGGTGGCCTGTAGCGATCCAACGGGGAGCGGGCCATAAGAGCGCCGCCGGCCGCAGGCCCTAGATGATCGCGAAGGAGAGCATGTTGCGCATGAGTCGAGTTCTGTCGATGGCACGGCGCAGCGACCAACGGGAGCGGCCCATAGAAAGGACGCTGGGCGCAGCCCGCTAGTGCATGGCCGCAAAAGACCTGTACGGCGTGCTCGGCGTTGAGCGCACCGCGAGCGCGGCGGAGATCAAGAAGGCGTATCGGAAGCTGGCGCGCAAGCACCATCCGGACGTCAACCCCGGCAACAAGGAATCGGAAGAGCGGTTCAAGGAAATCTCGCAAGCTCACGATGTCCTGGCGGATCCAGAGAAACGCAAGCTCTACGACCAGTTCGGAATTGAAGGCTTGCAAGCCGGCTTCGATGCAAATCAGGCGCGCACGCAGCGCGCGTGGACAGGGGCGGCGCCGGGATTCGAGGAGCCGTTCGCGCGCGGCGGTGGCTTCGGCCGCTATGGCAACTTCGAGGATATCGTTGGTGATATCTTCGGCGGCAGCGCACACCCGGGGCCGCAACCTGGTCAGGATAGCGAGGCAGCGCTGGAGATCGATCTGCTCGATGCCGTGCGCGGGATGTCGACGCAGATCAGCATCGATCGCGCCGAGACATGTGCCACGTGCGGCGGCGCGGGCAGCGATCCCCAGTCCGAGACGGTGTGCCCCGAATGCAAGGGCAGCGGACAGGTGAAGGCCGGTCGTGGTCCGATTTCGATGGTGCGCGCCTGCCCGCGTTGCCACGGGGCCGGCCGCATCGGTACGCGCCCGTGCCCGACCTGTAACGGCGCAGGACAAACGACGCGCCGGGAGCGACTCACGGTGCACATTCCGGCCGGCGTCGACGAAGGCTCGCGGGTGCGCATCGCCGGAAAGGGTGCTGCCGGTCACGCCGGCGGTCCGCCCGGCGACCTGTACATCATCGTCCGGGTGCGTCCCCATCCGTTGCTCGAACGGCGCGGCAATGACTTACACCTTGATGTCCCGGTGACCGTCGGCGAAGCCGTGATGGGCGCGTCGATTGAGGTGCCGACGCCGGACGGCGGCGTGCGCGTCAAGGTTCCCGCCAATAGCCAAAGCGGCAAGCGCTTGCGCATCCGCGGCCACGGCGTTCCCGCACTCAAAGGCGGCGCCCGCGGTGATCTCTACATTCGCCTGATGATCCAGGTGCCGGTTGATGGTGGCGACGAGGTGCGCGACGCGATTCGAAAGGTTGAGTCGGCCTATGGCAAGGATCCGCGTAGCGACTTGCGATTGTAAAAGAGGCGCTTGGCTGGTGGCGCGTCGCCCGTGGCCGGACGCCGGACGAGCGGGGATTTCCCTACGTGCTACGTGCCACGCGCGACGAGCTTGACCGCAGTCTCAGGTGAGTGACGATCATGCACCGCTATCTCAAGGTTACTGAAGTCATTGCCGAGCTCCACGTCGACAGCGAATTCCTGGGCGCCCTGGAGGGCGAGGGCTTGATTCATATCAAACGCACCCTCGACGACGAGCCCGTGATGTCCTCGGAGGATGCCGAGCGGGTGCGTGTTGCCCTGCTGCTGACAGGCGAGATGGAGATCAACCTGGCGGGGGTCGAGGTCATCATCAACATGCGCGAATCGATGCTGGCGATGCAAAGGCAGTTCTCCGAGATCCTCGACGCCCTGGTCGAGGAGATGCGCCGCCACCTGCAACGCTGACAACCGAGGATACGGGCTGCCGAGAGCGTGCACCACGCCGGATTCGTCAGCCCCTTCAGCGCGCCAGGGACTGTTCAGTGATGTCCCTGCTTGCAGGATCTGACCGCTGAGCCGCAGGCACGGGGCGTTCGCTTTCGAGGGTGCGCTCCATCCGCACCAGCGCCGCTTCCATGCGGTCGAGGCGCTCGCTCACCTCCTTGGCAACGACGCTGTTCTTGTACGCCATCAGCATCAGCTTGACGGACACCAGGAAAACGCCGGCCTCGAGCAGCAGGCCGTGGCCGAACCCCTTGATGTAGAGGGCCGCAACGAACAGCACGAAGGTAATGACGATGACCAGACGGGTGCCGATGTCGAGATGTGGATGAAGGTCACGCATCACGGAGGGACCGCTCACTCCTGCTCCTGCTCTGGGGCGATGATATACAATGAATGTGTGGTTGGGGCAAAGGAGGCCGCTTATGGCGCTGGCGAAAGTGCCCTACAGATGGGACCGGGGCTGCTTGTTGCCGCCAGTCAAAGCGGGTAAAGTGCCGAGACACCAGAACGAAGGGATACGCGGTTCTCTCCATGTCCGACGATATCCAGCACGACGATAGCGCTGCCCGGACTCAGGCGCCGCCGCCCGAAGCGGAGATCCCGGCGAAGCCCGACAGCGATCCTGATAGCGAGATCGACCGCGGTGCCGTTGCGCCGTACGATCCGCTGCAGCGCTACCTCACCGAGATCCGGCGCTACCCATTGCTGTCGCGCGAGGAAGAGCATCACCTCGCGGTGCGCTACAAGGAACACCAGGATCTCGACGCTGCGTACCGCTTGGTCACCGGCAACCTGCGCTTGGTGGTGATGATCGCGCGCGAGTACCAGCGTGCCTTCAGGAACCTCCTCGATCTTGTCCAAGAGGGCAACATCGGCCTGATGGAGGCGGTGAAAAAATTCGATCCCTACCGCGGTATTCGCTTCCCGTCGTATGCCGTGTGGTGGGTCCGCGCCTATATCATCCGGTACATGATGAACAACTGGCGCATGGTGAAAATCGGCACCACCCAGGCGCAGCGCAAGCTGTTCTTCAACCTGCAAAAGGAAAAAGACCGCCTCGAGGCGGAGGGGTTCCATGCCGGGCCGAAGCTGCTGGCACAACGGCTCGATGTCAAGGAGTCCGAGATCGTCGAGATGGAGCAACGCCTGTCGGCCCGTGACCTTTCGGTGGATGCGCCGTCCGACGACGGCGACGAATCGACGATGCTGGACTACCTCTCCAGCAAAACCGCTAACACCGAGGAAGCCGTTGGCGACGCCGAAACGCGCGAGTTGATCAGCCGCAAGGTGAAGGAGTTCGGGGAAACCCTCACCGGCAAGGACAAGGTCATCTTCGAGGCACGGCTCATGGCGGAGGAGCCGCTGACGCTGCAAGAGATCGGCGACCGCTACAGCATCAGCCGCGAACGCGTCCGCCAGATCGAAGAACGCATCAAGAAGAAGCTCAAGGCGTATCTGCTCGCTGAGAATGCGGACCTGAAGGACGCGGTCATCGACATCATCCGCTGAGGGCGCACCTCACGTCGGCGTGGGACTCGCTGTCGCGGTCGGCGTCGATGTGTGGATCGGCGTTGCGGTGGGCGTAGACGCGCCACAGTTCGCCGGGCAAACGGAAGACGATCCGGTACACAGCTGGTCCGCGGCGCAGTCGTCGGTTGCCGGCCGGCAAATCACCGAGGCTGGTGCGTACTGATCCGGCGGGCAGTCGTTGCTGACGATGCCGCAGTGCTCGTCGACATCGCAAACACTCACTCCGGGCCGGCACACTGAGAATTGCGGGTCCTTCAGGTCGAAGGGGCAATCCGCGAACGTGCCGGTACAATACTCCGGCGCATCACACGGTCCTTGTAATTCCCGGCACACCACGGAGTCGGGAACGAACTGGTCACCCGGACAGCTCTTCAGCGTACCATCGCAGACCTCGGTGACATCGCAGACTCCCGCCGCATTCCGGCATGTCGTCCCGGCTGGGGCCACGCCGTCAGCGGGACAGTCGTTGCCCACACCGTCACAGACCTCAGCGACATCACACAGGCCGTCGGCGCCGCCAAGTTTGGCGCGGCAGATGGTGTTGGGCGACATCTTCCCGTCCGCCGGACAGACGTTGCTGGTGCCAGTGCAATACTCTGGGACGTCGCACGGCCCCGCTTCGTCGCGGCAACGCACCGCCGGGGCAATCATGTCAGGAGGACAGTCGGCGTTGACGCCGTCACACACTTCGCTGAAATCGCAGGAGCCATCCCCGGCCGCGGGCCGGCAGACCGCGCCCGTATTGCCAGGGACGTGTTGACAAGCCTTCGACGAGCCGTCGCATTGGTCGCGTGTACACAGCTTGCCATCGTCGGGGCAGGACGCGCCGTTGGGCTGGACGGTGTCCGCCGGACAGACCGTATTGGTCCCGGTGCACAGCTCCGCCGCATCGCAGATATCCGCCGCTGCACGGCAAACGACGCCCGCATTGCCGGCGTCGTGCACACACAACCCGCTGCCCGCGTCGCAGCGATCAATCGTGCATGGATTGTTGTCTGAGGAGCAGAGCGTTCTGCTGGGCCGGTGCGCGTCGGGCGGACAAACTGTCGATGCGCCGGTGCAGAACTCGGCCGGGTCACAGTCGGCGCTGATTGAAGCGCGGCACAGGGTACCGGGGTGTCCGGGTGGGTGTTGGCATGCCGCGCTCACACCATCGCACGCATCGGTCGTGCATGGGTTTCCGTCGTCGCTGCAGAGGGTGTCCGCCGCAACCGTCGTGTCCATGGGGCACGCGGGTGACAGCCCGTTGCAGGTCTCTTGAACGTCGCACTCACCCGCCACCGGACGGCACACGGTGCCGTTCGCGACGAGGTGGCAATCGGTCGTGCAGCAGGAACGTGTCCCGCCGTTGCCGGTGAGCCCATCCACGCCCTGATCACACTCCTCGGGTGCTTGAACAATTCCGTCGCCGCAGAGATCGGGGCCTACAGTTCTCGTCGAAGTGTTGGTCGGTGTCGAGGTGTTGGTTCCCGTCGGTGTCCCCGTTGACGTGTTGGCTGGTGTGGCGGTCCAGGTCGGCGTGTGCGTCGGCGTTGACGTGTTGGTTGGTGTCGGCGTCCGCGTCGGCGTTGGCGTATCGGTCTTGTGACTCGGGCCTGGCACCAGCGTTTCCGTCGGCGTGAAAGTCGGCGTTCGCGTCGACGTGGTTGTCGGCGACCGCGTCGGCGTTTCGGTCGGAGTGTCGGTCGGTGTGAAGGTGAAAGTTTCCGTCGGTGTTTCCGAGGGTGTCGGCGACGGTTGTGGGCTGTGGGTCGGTGTCGGTGCCAACGCGGTTGCGGTCGATGTCGGTGTGGAGGCTTCGAGCTGGCACGCTTGGTCGCACCCGTCGCCGTTCACGCGGTTGCCATCGTCGCATTGCTCGTGATCCGTTTGAATTCTCCCGTCACCGCACGTGCTCGGGCGGCAGATCAGCGTCAGCGAGTCGGTATCACGCGTGCCCGCCGAGCTTTGTGATTGGAGCTTGATGCTCCGGCGCCCGATCCGCTCTCGGTTCGACGCTGTGATGCGCAGCGGCACCTCGAGCGGGATGAAGCCGCTGCAGCGATTCCCGACACTGTACGAGGGCCCGCTCATGACTTGGTGATGCTGCGGTGTGACCACCACAGTGCCGAGATTGAACGAGAACAGCGCAGCAGCCCGGATCGCGTCGGCGTTGATTTGATTGGCTGCGTCGGGGCTCGACGCGAGAGGGCTGAGGATCGTGAGCGAGGTGATGTCGGAGCGCAGGCATGTCGGCAAACGCGCGTCGTCATTGTTGACGCAGATTCTCGTCTCGAACGTGCAGCTGTGGTTATTGAGATCCGGATCGAAGTCGCAGCGCGGATCGCCCTCGTAGCAAATCTTCGTATGCGGCGGAGTCGCTGGCTGGTTCAAAGAATTGCTCAGCGGACGCGGTGGGTTGAGGAGCCACTCCAAGTTGCAATCCGTCCGCTTTGGTCCCCCGCCCGGGCTACACGGATTGTCTGGTGCGCCGACACCCGGATCGCAGTTCGGCCCAAGGGGTGCGGCGGTGCGCGATGGAGTCGGCGTCGGGGTCCACGTGGGCCCGTGGCAGCCGATGGCCGGGTCGCAGGTTTCCCATGGCTGGCATGGGAGTGGGGTGGCGCCGATGCACGTGTGATTCTGGCACGTATCTGTTTGCGTGCAGACGTTGGCGTCGTCGCACGCGGTGCCGTTCGTCATAAACTGGTCGGGCGGGCAGTTGCGGTTGGTTCCCGTACACGTCTCTGCCGCATCGCAGTCGTCCGCAGCCACCCGACACACGATACCCGCAGCGGCGACGTCGTCACTTGGACAGAACGCGGCAGTCCCCGTACAGCTCTCCGCCACATCACAGGCGCCGTTCTTGGGGCGGCAGATGGTCGTCGACGGTAAGACGGCGTCAGCCGGACAAGCCGCATCCGAACCCGTGCACGTCTCCGCGAGGTCGCAACAGGTTGGCCCACTACAGGCGGCGGGTCGGCACGTCACTGTGCTTGCCATGAATGCATCCGTCGGGCAGGCCACGTCCGACCCAGTGCAGAGCTCGGTGACGTCGCACACGCCAGCCGCGAGCCGACAAGCCGCCGTGGTTGCCTTAAATGCATCCGCCGGGCAGACGGCGCTGGTGCCCGTGCAGCTCTCCGGCTTGTCACACACATCGGCAGCCGGTCGGCACACCGTCGCGTTGCTCTTGAACAGATCGGCCGGACAGGATGCGTGCGTCCCGTCGCAGAGCTCGGCGACATCGCAGCTCAGGGCGTCTCCCCCTCCGGGCACCGCGCCGCGGCACACGGTGGTCGTGGGCGCCTTGGCATCGGCGGGACAGAACGGGCTCAATCCCGTGCAGTATTCCGCCGGGTCGCACACGCCGGCGGTTGCTCGACAGATGGAGCTACTTGGCTGAAGCCCGTCGGCTGGACACGCGTCATCGCTGCCCGTACAGAACTCCTGCACATCGCAGGTGCTGCCGGGTGCCAGGTCGCGGCACAGCAGCGAGCTCGGCTGTTTAGCATCGGGCGGGCACGCGCCGCTCGTTCCATCGCAGACTTCCGTGGCGTCGCACACATCCGCTGCGGGGCGGCAGACGATGCCCGCGGGCTGCACGGTATCGGCCGGGCAGGCGGCGTGGCTGCCATCGCACACTTCCTCGACATCGCACCCGCCGACCGCGTCGCGGCAGATCGCACCAGGCGAGCCGAATTGACAGCTCGACGTGCAGCACGCCCCCGTGGCCCCGTTCGCCCCGCCTACGTCGCACTGCTCACCGGCATCGATGATTCCGTCACCACACGTCGCGGCGGAAGCCGGCACGGGTAGAAGCGCAGTGACGCATGCAAGCAGCGCCACCAAGATGCGCAGGTAGGAAACAATGCTACTGAACACGCCACTCGGGACCACGAGTCTGCCGTGCGCACGTTCAATCATTTGAAATCCCCCAAACTTGCGGATAACACGCTGCCGGAATCCCCGTCAACGAAAATATCCGGGCGGCAAGGCGGGCTCAGCTTGCGGGCAGCCTATCCGCAGATAACCTCGTGGACAGTCAACTTCAGATCACATATCGCCGTCCGCATCCGCCGGCCAAGCGGTGAAGAATCCTTTGCCGGGGGGAGAGAGGAAAGGAGTATCGAAGACGCTGCGAAGGTGGGGTGATATGCGACGGGTTGCGCCGGCGAAGATTGGGAAGCCGATTAGGCGTTCGGCTTGGCGCGATTTCCGTATTCGTGGTCCGATCTGCTACGGTGGTGCACGATGAGCTTCGTCCCCATCTCTGTTGACGAATACGTGACCTTGCACGTTGCGACCAATTCCCAGGACGACCCGGTTGAGTTAAGCATCCGATTTCGCCATTGCGTGGCCGCTGCCCTCGGAAACAAGCGCTGTCGATGCGGAGAGCCGATCAGGGCGACTGGTGGAAGCGTCTGGCGGGACTTACATCGGCAACCCTGAAGAGAGCGAAGGCCAAGGCAACTCTCAACAGCGACTTGTCCGAGCTTGCGGAAGTGGGGTAGTTGAGGAAGCAGTTTCTCCCACGTGGGGTCGTTGAGTTCGAAGCTGGTGTTCCCGTTTTCGTTCTCGCAGATGGAGGTGACGACGATTCGTGGTTTTTGGGACGGTGCAGGCGGCGGATGGTAAGACCAGACCGCAGCCTACGCCGAACAAGAGCCATCCAGCGGGCGCGCGGGAAAGACGCGCGCCGCTGATGGCCGCGGCGTTGGGTGTCTCGTGCTGGAGTTTGCTGACCAAACCGTGAGCCGCGTAAGGTTGATCCGTGCACTTACCAAGCGGCAAGCGAGCTGTTGTCGATATCCGAAGACTCTCCGATATTGCTTGAACCCAGACAACCCGCGCGGGCGACACAAAGCACGCTTGTTCGCTTCAGCTCTGGGACTGACGGTCGTCGATGCGGCGGCGCTGCGAGGCAAATTGCTGGAGGTTGCCCGGACCGGCAACGCCGAGATCGGTGAACGCGACGTTTACGGCCAGAGGTACACGATGGAGTTCACCATGGTCACCGGGGTTGGGCGCGCGAGGGTCCGTAGCGGCTGGATCATCCTTCGTGGTAGGAGAGAGCCACGGCTGACGACGTGCTACGTCGTGAAGAGGAAACAATGATGGCCCGACAGAGACCCATCAAACTGCTCGATACGATTGCGCTCCTTGAAGACCTGCCTGGCCGGAAGCTCAAGCGCGGTGAGGTCGGCACGATCGTGGAGATCCTGGCCCCGGGCATCTACGAGGTTGAGTTCAGCGATGATGACGGGCAGACATACGCCGAGCTCGCGTTGCGAAGGGAGCAGGTTGTCCTCCTCCACAACCGCGGTGAAGCGCTGCGGATCGTGGCTTGAATTGGGCCGAACACGTGCGATATCTGCAAGACTCCTGCGATCGGATTTGTGAGCGGCCCGGAGATCCCCCCGCTCCGGAAAGCCATCTCGCGCTTGCAGAGCAGCGCCTCGTGGATTACCGGCGTGATTCGACTCATGCTCGCTCCGCATACGAAGTCATCGATCGCCTGGCCGTCAACGCCAAGAAGCCACGGTGATCGAGTATCGCTGACGCTCGATCCGCCGGCGGACATGCGCTGCACCGACTGCACGTCACCTGTACGTCACAAGTGACGGAGCGCCCGCCTCCGCCGGTTGCGGCCTAGAGTGCTGGCCGATATAGTCTCGCTCCACTACAGCGAGGATCGAGAATTTATGGCTGAAATTCATGGCGGCCGGATCGTGGCGAAGGCGCTCAAGGCCGAGGACGTGTCGTACATCTTCACCTTGTGCGGCGGGCATGTGATGCCGATCTATGACGGCTGCATCGATGAGGGTATCCGCGTTATCGACGTGCGCCACGAGCAGACTGCGGCGCACGCTGCCGACGGCTGGGCGCGGGTGACCGGACGGCCCGGCGTCGCGGTGGTCACCGCTGGGCCCGGACTCACGGACGCCGTGACCGGCGTCGCCAGCGCGCATCGCGCCAACATTCCGATGCTCATTTTCGGTGGGCAAGGGCCGCGACCGTTTGCCGATATGGGCTCGCTGCAGGACATGAACCACGTCGAGCTGATGCGCCCGATCACCAAATGGGCTGTCTCGGTGCCCGAAGGCCGCCGTCTCGGCGAATACGTCAGTATGGCGTTCCGCGTCGCCACCACCGGCATTCCGGGCCCGGTGTACTTGGAAATGCCCATCGATCAGCTGTTCAACACGTACGACGAGAGCCGCCTGGAGTTTCCAACCCAATACCGTACCGAGGCGGGTATCGCCGGTGATCCGCGCTACATCCAGCGCGCCTTCGACCTGCTGCGCAAGGCGCAGCGGCCGGTGGCCCTCGTTGGTAGCCAACTGCGCTGGTCGCGGCGGCGCGAAGCCTATCCGGTCTTCGCCGAAACGTTTGGAATGCCGATCTACGTCAACGGCATCGGCCGCGGCTCGCTGCCGCCCGACAATCCGTACTTCTTCTCGCAAACTCGCAAGGATGCTCTGAAGCAGGCGGACGTGGTCCTCATCTTCGGCACGCCGCTCGACTTCCGGCTCGGCTACGGCCGTGAATCGCACTTCAATCCCGCGGCAGCGCTGATCCAAATCGACCTCGATGGCGGTGAGATCGGGCGCAATCGGCCGATCGACATCGGCATCGTCGGCGATACGGGCATCGTCATGGAGCAGCTCACCGAGCTTGCCAAGGCGCAGGGCTTTACCGCCGCCATGGTGAAGCCGTGGCTCGATGGCATGCGTCAGAAGGAGCAACAAAAGTGGGAGCGCATGCAATCCGAGATGGGCTCCGACTCCGTGCCCGTCAACCCGCTGCGGGCGTGCAAGGAAATTGCCGACTGCCTGGGCCGTGACGCTATCGTGATCGGCGATGGGGGTGATTTTGTGGCCACCGCCGCCTCAGTGCTGCGCATCTACGAGCAAGGGCACTGGCTCGATCCCGGCCCGCTTGGAACGCTGGGCGTCGGTCCGGGATACGCAATGGCAGCCAAGCTCGCCAAGCCGGCGAATCCGGTGGTGATCATCTACGGCGACGGCTCGTTCGGCCTCCATGGGATGGAGTTCGAGGCGATGGTTCGTCAGAAGATCAATGTCGTCGGCGTGGTCGGCAATGACGCTGCCTGGCAGCAGATTCGCCGCGGCCAGGTGCAGCTGTACGGTGAAGAGCGCGCCGTGGCGACGGCGTTGAGCTTCGTGCACTACGAACGCGTCGTCGAAGCCCTCGGCGGCCACGGCGAGTATGTCGAACGCCCGGAGGACATCCGCCCGGCCATGCAGCGCGCCCTCAACGCCGGCAAGCCGGCGCTGGTCAATATCAAGATCGGCAGCAGTGACTTCCGGAAGGATGCGATCTCGATCTGAAGTCGTGATCTCTTAGCTTGATGTGTCAAAAGCCGTTCACCACGAAGCGCACGAAGGCCACGAAGAAGGGCCGAAGAAGGGTCATGGAAGAATCCATCCCGCCCCACCAACATTGGCGATGGAGTTTTCGTCCGAATCAAGAAAGAGTCACTTGTCGAGGAGATGTGCATCAAGGGGAGGTAATCGGTTCCCCTGGAACAGATAAGCCCTCTCGTCTCCCTTCGCGCTCTTCGTGTTCTTCGTGGTGAGTATTCTGTCTCATCAGAAGAGTTAGATACCCATGCGCAACAAGACCGCGGCGATCATCGTCATCGGGAACGAGATCCTGTCGGGCAAGGTGGTCGACAGCAATGCGGCTTTCTTGGCCAAGGAGTTGCGCGAGCTGGGCGTCAGCTTGCGGCGTATCCTGGTGATTCCCGATGATCTCGAGGACATTGCCGAAGCCATCCGGACCGTGGGGCGGACGTTCGACGTCATCTTCACCTCGGGTGGGGTCGGGCCGACGCACGACGACATCACGATGGAAGGCGTCGCCCTGGGGCTCGGGCGCAAGATCATTCGAAATGCGTTTCTCGAGGAGAAGATCCGCGAGTATTCCGGTGACCGCATCAACGACACGCGCCTCAAGATGGCCGATCTGCCCGAAGGCGCCGAGCTGATCTTTGGCGGCCAGCTGAACTTTCCCAGCGTGTGCGTCGAGAACATCTTCATCCTCCCGGGAATTCCGGAGCTCTTCCGGGATAAGTTCAGTGCGATCAAATCCCGCTTCAAGGTAGATCCCTATTTTTTGCGAGTCGTGTACACTCGCGCTGTGGAAAGCACGCTGGCCTTGTACCTGAACGATACGCTCGCCTCGTTCCCGCTCGTCGAGCTGGGCTCCTATCCGACGCTCAACGATCCGGAATATCAGGTGCGAGTGACGCTCGAGTCGAAGGACCGGGACTATGTGAACCAGGCGTTCGACCACTTGGTGGCGCGGTTGCCCGCGGAGATGGTCGTGCGCACCGAATGACGTGGTGGGGAAGGAGGACCTTTATGATGCGGAGGGTGATGCTGGTTGCGGTGGTGGTGTGTTTGTGGTCGCACGTCGTGGTGGCGGAGATCCAAGAATCGGGAGTCAAGGAGTCGCCGCCGGCAGCGTCGTCGTCGTTGAACTGGGGCGACGTCGGGTATGGATCGCTGGCGGTCTTGACCAATATCTTCTACATGCCGGCCAAGATCGTCTATGGCACGCTTGGCTTGGTGACCGGAAGCCTGGCGTATCTGCTGACGGTAGGTGACGGGGATGCGGCGATGACCATCTGGAACCCGTCATTGGGCGGCACCTACGTGGTGACGCCGGCGATGTTGAGCAGTGACGAGCCGATTTTGTTCAGCGGCCCCAGTCATTCGAAGAACTGAGGTGCCGGAGGGTAATCGAAAACGTGAGCGTCACGCGCTCACGCCAAGAACTGGGCGCCAGCGGGCCGGGTCACGCTGAACGAGCGCTCGTGGAGGACAGACATGAATAAGGCGGTGATCGGCGGCATTGCCGCGGTGGCAATCGTCGGTGGCTTCATCGGCTACAAGGTGCTGAGCCTGCGCGCCGAGGCGGCAAAGTGGTCGGGACCGATGCAGGAGATCGCGGAGGAGACCATCACCCACGACGGTAGCGTCAGCACCGCCCGCTTCGTGTCGATCATCGACGCGCCGATCGACAAGGTGCAAAAGGTCATGTGGGACGTCGAGAACCTGCAGAACATCGAACCGACGAACAAGAACTTCAAGCTCTCGAAGCTCCTCGAGGCCAAGGGCGACACCAAGCTTCTGGAAATCAACATCCAGGCGCTGACGTTGCCGACCCTTGCCTACACCATGGAGTTTACGCTGCATCCCGAAGAGCATCGCGTGACCTTCAAGACGATCAAATCGCAGGCGCAAGATATCACCGGCGAGTACCAGCTCCAGCCCTCACCCGACGGCGTCAAGACGCGGCTGATTTACACGACTGCGGCGAAGGACAAAGTGGCGGTGCCGTTCCCACAATCCGTGCTGGACGGGGCCGGCCGCGAGACCTTCGTCAACACGGTGCGCGGCATCCAGAAGACCGTGAAGCAAGGGTAAGCGCCGATAGGCGCCGTCGATGCCCACCGCCCGCTTCGTCGCCGGCGCCGCCGAACCGGGGCGGATTCCAGAGTTGCCCTATCCGGAGATCGCCTTTGCCGGGCGTTCCAACGTTGGCAAGTCGTCCTTGCTGAATCGGCTGGTGGGCCAGCACAAGCTGGCGCGGGTGAGCAAGACCCCGGGCCGGACCCAGCAGATCAACTTTTTCGTGATCGACGAGCGCCTCACCTTCGTTGACCTTCCCGGTTACGGCTTTGCACGCGTGCCGTTGCATGTGAAGGAGGAGTGGAAAGAGCTGGTGGAGCGCTACCTCACCCGCCGTGCGAATCTGCGCGCCGTCGTCGTCATTGTCGATCTTCGCCGCGGCGTCACCGCGGACGATGCGCAGCTCATCAACTTCCTCGCGGCGCAAGCCATCCCGGCCATTATCGTGGCCACCAAGGCCGACAAGCTCGGACACAACGACCGTACGCGCCGTGCCCGCGAGCTCACGCAGGAACTGGCGCCGCTCGGTGCGCAGGTGTGCGTGTGCTCGTCGCACCGCGGCGACGGAGTTGATGGGGTGTGGAAGGAGATTGAACGGTACCTATGCCGCTGAGGAATGAGGCGGGCGTTTGCCATTCGACGCGGCGGCCGGTGTGACGACCGCCGGATTTGCCCGCGCGTCGTGTGTCCACTCGATACGGCGGTAGTCGAACTTGCCGTCGGCGAGATGGTTGAACTTGACGATCTCGAAGTAGGGCGAGAGATCGAAATCGCGCGGCGTGACCAGAGAGGGATTTTCACGGCTGTACAGCGCCCGCGTGCCGTTGCCGTTGCGGCCGAGCGCGCGGTACAGCCAGCCCGATCGTTCCACGGGGTCACCGACGATCACGCGCGGCAGGATCGGATAGCCGACATTGGCAAACGCGTGCGCCAACATCGTCGAGCAGATCACGCGCCGCGTCGTCTTCCCCCCGAACTGCAACGCGGCGCGGCGGAAACGGGCCGGGATGAAGGTGACGGGGAAGAAGTAGCGGCCCAGATCCCAGATGTGCCGCACACTGTAGGGCCGACCCAGTTGCCCGACCAACTCCCCGATAACCCGGTCGAGATCTTCGCGCCGCAGACCGCGCGGCCGGCATACGCGAATGTTGTGGCGCGCGTACTTGGTGATCGGTGCGCACACCACGCCGTCGGCAGCGTCGGCCTCGATCAGGAGATGGCGCGCCTCGTCGCCGTACTGCGCCACGAGCGCGCTGGCCAAGGCCGGGTGAAGCCGGCGCAGCTCGTCGCCGATATACAGGGCCGAATGCGACCATGAGCTTTGCGTGAGGTAGCGGATCACCTGACTGATGCGTTGGTCCCCCTCGACGAGGATGACGTCGCCGACCCGAACCTGCTGCTTCAGGCTTGGCAAGCTGTTGGGGATGCGCTGCTCGTAGGTTTGTAACGGCTTGGTGAGCAGCCGGGTCATGGTGGCAACGACCCGCCGACGTAACGCGATCTGCACCCGCGTAGCTGTTGCCATGCACATACGGTACTCAGCTGCATTTCATATTTCTAACGAAAAAGATGTTGATGGTCCCCGAGGGTGGTGGGAAAACCCGCGCATTTTACCAGCGGAAATGTTGGTGGGTTCTCGAGAGGTCTCCGCTATTAATTCTAGCATTGTCGGACTTGGTCGCCCCTAGCGACCAACGGGAGCGGACCATAGAAAGGGCGCCGACCGCAGGTCCGCAGGTCCTTTGGTTGGCCGGTGCACCATGCTACAGACAAAAGGATGGCAAATTTCTGGATCGGCACCTCGGGGTACAACTACAAGGAGTGGAAAGGTCCCTTCTACCCAGCCGAGATCACCGACCCGGAGATGCTGAAATTTTACGCCCAGCGCTTCTCAACGGTCGAGATCAACTACACGTTCTACCGCATGCCGAATGTGCGCACGCTGCAGAGCTGGGCGAAGGAGACCCCCGACGGCTTTCTGTTCACGCTCAAAGCGCCACGCCGTATCACGCATGACCTGCGATTGCGCGACGCCGCCGACCCGCTGACCTATTTCTGCGACACGGCGAAGGCGTTGAAGGCAAAGCTCGGTGCGATGCTGTTTCAGTTGCCGCCGTTTCTCAAAAAGGACGTGGCGCGGCTCGAAGATTTCTTGCACCAATTGCCGCCTGGATTTCGGCCGGCGTTCGAGTTTCGTCACCAGAGCTGGTTTGCCGATGACGTCTTCGAATGCCTGCGGCGCTTCGATGTCGCTCTGTGCATCGCCGAGCACGAGGAGCGCAGCGCGCCGTTCGAGCAGACCGCGCACTTCGGATACTTCCGCTTGCGCCGGCCGGACTATTCGGACGCCGAGATTGAGGCGTGGGCACAGCGTCTGCAACAGGCCGCAACGCAGTGGAAAGACATCTTTGTGTACTTCAAGCACGAGGGCGAAGGCAAAGGTCCGATCTTCGCCGCCAAGCTGGCCAGCTACGTGCAATCTGCCGCGCTCGCTTCGGCCGCGCAGCATTGAGGCGCGTCAGCCGTCACATGCCCGGGTTGCATCTTCGATTCTCTGCGTGCTGTGTCGCGGCGCTGCTGGCCGCGGGCTGCGCCTTCCCGGTCCGGCAGTTCGATCTGCAGGACCGGCCCTACGACTGCAAGCAGGCCAACCGCTACGCGTACTTCACCCTCCGTGCGATGGGTTTTTCGCTGGTTGGCCTCGAGCCGGCGACGGTGGATCACCCCGGGGCGATGCACGGCTACCGGAAGACCGAGACCGGCACGGAGACCGCCTCGGTGGCGATCACCTGCCACAAGAGCGGTGGCGCGGATATCACCGCCAGCCAGGACGGCGCCTTCCTCGGACAAACGGAGTTCAAACGCGGCTTCTACATGTCGTTCACTGGGGTCGCTTCGCAAGAAGAGGGGCAGGCTGCGGAAGCGCAAACCGAGGCGGCACGCCCGTTCGAGGAGAAGAAGCAGAAGGGTTTGCAGGTGTGGCTGCGGCCCGTCCCGGGGGTGGGGTCGAAGCTCGACTTCAATCTCGACCTTGACGCCGGCGGCGTGTTACCCGTGCTGGTCACCGTCAGCAACGTCACCACGCGCACGTACAAAATGGACCCGGACGATGTGGTGTTGATCGCGAACGACGGGACGCGCGTTGCGCCGCTCACGCTGCGCGACGCCGCGCAACGCGTCACGGGTGCGGCCGGCAAGGAGCGCACGCGGGGCAGCGCGCCGTCACTCGCCGCGGTGACGCAAGAGCTCGAGTCGCATCTCTTCACCGCCCGTACTGTTCCCGCAAAGCAACGCTTGAGCGGCTATCTCTATTATCCCGTCGCGGCCTACGCCAAGGGGCGCGCGGTGCTTGAAGATACCGTGAGCGAGGAGGCCGAAGGCTTCGTCGTCGAGTTCTGAGGGCCTGCGGCCGGCGGTGCTGCGCACGGCGACGGTGCTGCTCGCCGATGCGACGTCGCATCGGCCGGGTTCAGCGTGGCTTCTTGGTTCGCCCTACTGACGGCCGCGCCGCGTCTGCTTGCCGCGCCCGCGTCAGGTGTCGCGCCCGCGCCGCGACCACGCGTGCCATTGCTGCCGCTAACTCGGGATCGTCGATCGCCGGCAGCGGGACCGGCTCGCAAGGCGGAAGCGTTTCGGCTGTCGTGTCTGGTGGCACTGATCCCGTTTCGATGTGGCCGACGACGAAATAAATGTCGCGCACCAGGTTCCCTTCCAGGCGCGTGTTCAAACGGGCGCGGATGTCCTCCTTCATGAACTGCAGCTCTTGCATCCAGCTGTGCGTGGCGACGGCGACGAACAAGATGCCGTTGCGAAAGTGCGTCGGCTGAGCGCGGCGCGCGATGCCGGCGCCCACCTCGTGATCCCAGAACGTCCAGATCGTGTAGGCGTGCATTTTCTGATCGGGATCAATGCGCTTCAGCACGTTGCCGAGCACATCGGCGACGCGGCTTGGTGGTCCTGACGGTGGCCTCATGCGCGACGCATTGTAGATGGCGCGTGCGCCAAACACGAGCGCCGACACGTGTCGCGCACGTCATCCGCATCGGTATGGTACCGCCACGACCATGCGTGTGCTTATGGAACGCACGCAGCGAATTGAAAAACGCTGATTATCTTCCCGAGGGCTTGACGCGGGTACTATATGTTGTGGTAGATGAGCACCCATACAACAAGATCAGGGGGAGGAAGCAAATGACCGAACCGGTGCGGCGGCGGAAGGGTGAGAAGGGGCAAGGGACGGTGGCGCAGGCGCAGACGCCTGCTGCGGCTGGCGGATTCGGGATGACGATCCCGCGTTATTTCACGACACCGGAGCTCGATCCGTTCGACGCGGTGGAATGGGAGCTGCGCAACGCGGTCATCACCGGCGAGAAGGGCGAAGTCGTTTTCGAGCAACACAACGTCGAGATCCCGAAGGCGTGGTCGCAGCTGGCCACGAGCGTGGTCGTGTCGAAGTACTTTCGCGGCCCGCTCGGCAGCCCGGAGCGCGAGCACAGCGTCCGCCAGCTCATTGGTCGCGTCGTCCGCACCATTCGTGGCTGGGGCGACCGCCAAGGGTACTTCGCGGCGCCGGCCGACGCCGACGCGTTTGCCGCCGAGCTGACGCATCTGCTGGTCGAGCAGAAGGCGTCGTTCAACAGCCCGGTGTGGTTCAATGTCGGTATCGAGCCGCAGCCGCAATGCTCGGCGTGCTTCATCCTGTCCGTCAACGATACGATGGAATCCATCCTCGGCTGGTATCGCAACGAGGGGATCATCTTCAAGGGTGGCTCGGGGGCCGGTGTGAACCTGTCGCCAATCCGGTCGGCGAAAGAGAAGCTTGCCGGCGGCGGCACGGCGTCGGGTCCGGTGTCCTTTATGAAAGCCGCCGACGCGTCGGCGGGCGTGATCAAGTCCGGCGGCAAGACACGCCGGGCCGCGAAAATGGTTGTGCTCAACGTCGACCACCCCGACATCGTCGAGTTCGTCCGTTGCAAGGAAGAGGAAGAAAAAAAGGCGTGGGCGCTGATCGAGGCGGGATACGATGCCTCACTCGACGGACCGGCGTACGGCTCGGTATTCTTCCAGAACGCCAACAATTCGGTGCGCGTCACCGATGGGTTCATGCGCGCCGTGGAAGAGGACGGCGTGTGGCAGACACGTTACGTACTCGGCGGCGATCCTGCCGCGACCTACAAGGCGCGCGACATCTTGCACATGATCGCCGAGGCGACGCACATCTGCGGCGATCCGGGCATGCAGTTCGATACCACCATCAACGCCTGGCATACCTGCCCGAACAGCGGCCGCATCAATGCCTCGAACCCGTGCTCCGAGTACATGCACCTCGACAACTCGGCGTGCAATCTGGCCTCGCTTAACCTCATGAAGTTCGTCGATGACGCGGGAGACTTCGACACCGAGGCGTTTCGTCACGCCGTCGACATCATGATTACGGCGCAGGACATCATCGTCGACAACTCCAGCTACCCGACGGCCGAGATCACCGCCAACGCCAAAGCCTACCGTGAGCTCGGTCTCGGCTACGCCAACCTCGGTGCATTGCTGATGGCACTCGGCCTGCCGTACGACTCCGAGGGTGGTCGCCAGTACGCCGCCGCCGTGACCTCGCTGATGTGTGGTGAGGCCTATGCGCAGTCGGCGCGCATCGCCCAACGGATGGGGCCGTATGCCGGCTTTGCGCCCAACCGCGAGGCGACGGTCGAGGTGATCGGCAAGCATCGCAGCTGCGCGCACAAAATCGATTCCGCCTACGTGCCGCTGGAGCTGCTGAGCGCGGCGCGCGCCGTGTGGGACGACGCCTACGGCATCGGCAAGGCCGTTGGAGTGCGCAACTCGCAGGTCACCGTGCTCGCCCCGACCGGCACCATTGCCTTCATGATGGATTGCGACACCACCGGCGTCGAGCCCGACATCGCGTTGGTGAAGTACAAGAAGCTGGTCGGCGGCGGCATGCTGAAGATCGTCAACGGCACCGTGCCGCGGGCCCTCAGGCGCGTGGGCTACGAGTCGAAGGAGATGCAGGCCATTGTCGAGTACATCGACGAGCACGACACCATCGAGGGCGCACCCTTCCTGAAGCCCGAACACTTGCCGGTCTTCGACTGTGCCTTCAAGGCGGCGCAAGGCACCCGCGCCATCCATCATCTCGGTCACTTGCGGATGATGGGTGCGGTGCAACCATTCATCTCCGGCGCGATCTCGAAGACCATCAACATGCCGAACGCTGCGACGGTCGAAGAGATCATGGATGCGTACATGGAGGCGTGGCGTCTGGGGGTGAAGGCCGTCGCCATCTATCGTGACGGCTGCAAGCGCACCCAGCCGCTGAACACCGCGAGACAAGAGAAAAAGGCGGTCGCTGCCGCTGCGGAGTTCCATCCGGTGCGCCGCCGTTTGGGGCAAGATTGTCGCTCGCTGCGTCATAAGTTCGATATCGCCGGCCACGAGGGCTACATCCACATCGGATTGTACGACGACGGCAGCCCCGGCGAAATTTTCATCAAGATCGCCAAGGAGGGCAGCACGATCTCCGGCTTGATGGACACCATCGGCATCCTCGCCTCGATGGCACTCCAATACGGCGTGCCGCTTGAAGTCCTGGTGTCGAAGTTCAGCCACGTGCGTTTCGAGCCGTCCGGTTTCACCAAGAATCCAGAAATTCCAATTGCCAAGTCGCTGATCGACTACATCTTCCGGTTTCTGGGCACTCGCTTCCTCAGCCCGGAGCAAAAGGCGGAGATGGGGTTGGCGATTGCCGACGTGACGGCGGAGGCGGTTTCGCCATCACCGGCGGCGCACGCGGCTGATGTGCGCGCCCACGTGGTCAGCGCGCTTGGATTCAGCCCGCAAGCCGACGCGCCCAGCTGTCCCGACTGCGGTGCGATCATGGTGCGCAACGGCAGTTGCTACAAGTGTCACAACTGTGGTGCCACCAGCGGCTGCTCGTGAGAATGCGAAGACAAGAAAATGGAAAATTGGGAACTGGGAACCGGGAATGGAAAACGGGCAAATGTGCCATCCGATTCTGACATGACCGGTTCTCAATTCTCCATTCCCGGTTCCCGGTTTTCCATTTCCTTCATCCAGTGAAGCGACAAGTTGTGGGTAGGGGAGGAGCTGTGGTGAACGTGTGGTGTTGGGGACCTCCCCGACGAATGCGGGGTGGCGGCCGAGGCTGACTCGGGCGGGGCGCCTACTCGAGGCGCCCCGCGGCTGGACTTTCGGCGGCCGTGATGAGTAACCGCTGAAAGAGCACAAGCTTCAAATGACCGATGAGATCCTGGGCGGCGGCGGCCTCGTCGGTCATGAATTGCTGAATCAAGATGCCGCTGAGCGCGGCCACGATCAGCGCTGCCTCGCGGCAAGCGTCAACCTCGGCACGGAAGACGCCGCGGCCGCGCCCGTTGTCGATGATACCCGCCAGCGAGCTGCGAAAGATTCGATAGAGCTCGTTCACGTGGTTCAGGCTTTCGTCGGGCCGGCTCTCCCCGCGCAGCGTGAGATGCAGGAAGAACCGCACCGAATACACGTTCTCGTGCACGAAGTCGTAGAAGAGATCGATCAACCGTTCGATCTGCTCGCGCTCGCCCAGACCTTCGATATCGTCGACGTCGATGAAGTACGGTTCGAGCGTTCGTCGTAAGGCGTTGCGGTAGAGCGCCTCCTTGCTGTCGAAATGCCAGAAGATCAGCGCCTTGCTGACCTTCGCCCGGCGTGCCACCTGTGCTAATGACGTGTTCTCGTATCCGTGCTGCGCGAAAAGCTCAGTCGCCGATTCGAGGATCTTTTCGCGTGTTTCGCGACTATCGACGGTGTGCGCGTCTGCCATGGCACGTGAACAAGGTAAAGGAAGAGGCCAGGGACTGTCAACGCGTCTTCTTCGACAACGGTCGTCTGTCTTCTGCGGTTGCACGGCCTCCACGAGTCGTGCAGAGTGCTGCCCATGCTGCCCCGATCGGCCATCCTCGGTGGCGCGCTGTGTCTGAGCGCAATCATTGCTGGGTTGGCGACGGTCGGGCCGCTACCGCGGGGCGCTTCCGCCAATCGCCCCGTCGCGCCAGCTCAGGGCGCAGCTGATGACGCTGCGAGCGACGCCGATCCAGTCGATGAACCCGTGAACGGGGCCACGCCGAGGAGTTGGTTGCTCAGCGCCGGGGGCTGGTACATCCGCGTTGACGATGTCGAGGCGAGCGGGCATGAGGTTCCACCGGAGGCCCCGGTAATTGTGCATCGCCCGCCCGCGCGCCGCGCGGCGTCCATTTCACCCTTCGATCAACTTATTGTGCACCACGCGACGGCTGAAGGCTTCGACTGGCGCCTGATCGCGGCGCTGATCTTCGAAGAATCACGCTTCGATCCGACCGTTGAAAGCGACAAGGGGGCCTACGGTCTCATGCAGGTGCGCCCGATTGCGGCACACGCAGTCGGTACGGATCGCTTCAGGGCGCCGAACGACAACCTCAGCGCCGGCGTGCGCTACCTGCGGCAGCTGGACGAGATGTTCCGTGATGCGCCGGAGCGCGACCGGATGGGTTTGGTCCTGGCGGCCTACAACATGGGTCCCGGGCACGTGCGCGACGCGCAGCGATTGGCGCGCCGCCTGCGCTTCGACCCGAACCGATGGGAAGGGCACATGGAGCGGATCCTGCCCCTGCTCGAGTTGCCGGCGGTGTATCAGCGGCTGCCCAACGGCTTCGCCAAAGGCAGTGACACCGTCGCCTACGTGCAGCGCACGATCGAGCGCTACCACCGCTATCAGCGTCAGAGCCCGGACGCTGCCGGGATGAACGCCGAAGCATTGTCGTCTGCCGTGGCTGACGCTCCTGCCCACGGCTGAGGCCCGCGGCCCTGGGGGCGGAGTCTTTTTCTATGGCCCGCTCCCTGTTAGGTCGCTGCGCGCTGCCAGGTCGACAAGTGACTTCGCAGATCCGCGTCGGTGTTACCAAACGGAGCCGGGCTGCCCTCACCCGTCTCTCGTCATCGGAGAGCGGCGTGGGGCATGCTGGCTCCAGCATAGGGTCACCCCACCGTCCGCAGCACACCAACCAATGCTCCGCCGAGAATCAGCCACGCCGAATTGATTCGCGTTCCGAAGACCAAGACACTGCTGACGAGCGCCAGCAGCACGGTGACCCCGTCGACGATTGCCGCCTGACTGAGCTGCCACGTGACCACTGCCATCAGGGCGAGGGCGCCGACATTGACTCCGTCGAGGACGGCCGCCGCCGTCGGCGAGCCGCGCAGGCGCGGCAGAAATGGCCCGCTCAGCGCGACGAAGCAGAAGGCGGGGAGGAAAATGCCCACCGTTGCGATGGCCGCGCCGACAGGACCGGCGAGGATATAGCCGATGAACGTCGCCGTGGTGAACACCGGCCCGGGTGTGATCTGTCCGACCGCCGTGGCGTCGAGCAATTGCGCTTCGTTCAGCCACCCCAGTCGGTTGACGAGGTCGGCGCGCAGAAATGCCAGCAGGACATAGCCGCTACCGAAGAGCACCGCGCCGATCTTGAGGAAGGTGAGAAAGAGCGGCCACAACCCAAAGGGGATCGCCGCGGTCGCGGTCGCACCTGCCGGCGCCAGCGAGCTGAGTGGCACGACACCCCACACCGCCGCGCTCCCGCGGCGCGTTACGCTCCAGCGCGCGGCCACCACGACGAGGGCGGCAGCCAGGAGCACCACCAACTCGTTTACCCCGGCGACGGTGAGCCCGGTGGCGCCGACCGCCACGCATGCCAACCCCGGAGTCTTCATCGCCGTGCGGCCCAATTGCCAGAGGGCTTGCGCGACAATCGCAATAACCACCGGCTTGACGCCGTAGAGCAGCCCCGTGCCGATCGGCAGTGCGCCCAAACGGATGTAGGCCGCTGCAATGATCGTCACCATCACTGCCGCCGGCACGATGAAGCAGCCGCCCGCGACCACCAGTCCCGCCCAGCCGGCGCGCACGTAGCCGATGTGAATGGCCATCTCGGTGGAATTTGGCCCGGGAATCAAATTGGTGGCGCCCAACAAGTCGAGGAAGCCCTCGTGCGACAGCCACTGCCGCCGGCGAACGATTTCCTCCTCCATCATTGCAATGTGCGCGGCCGGTCCGCCGAACGCCGTTGTGCCAAGCTTCAAAAAAACGGCAGCAAGTTCCACGCAGGCGGCGCCGCGGTTGCGCGCCGTTTGAAGGTCGCTCGGTTCCGGTGTCGCCGGATCGAGGCTACGCATGCGCGGCAGAGTGGCCTACGCATGCCGGCTTGGCAAGTCGGACGGCGGCTCCCGCGCGGTGAATCGTTGCGCGGCGCACAAGTATTGTTGCCGCGTCCACTGGCGCACTGAAGTCAAAAGGCAAAATGCAAAAGGCAGAAGGGACACCACTTTTGCCTTTCGCATTTTGACATCTGCCTTTTGACTTGGTCCACTCGGCGCACGCCGCCGCGCCGCTCCGACGGATGCGGTTTGTCCAGATGCCGCTCTTGCGCTGACGCGGTGTCCAGGTAACCTGCCACAAGAGCTTGAGGAGGCCGGTATGATCACCATTCGCAAGGCCGACGAACGCGGCCACTTCGATCATGGGTGGCTCAACACCTACCACACGTTTTCCTTCGCCGACTACTATGACCCGGCGCATATGGGCTTTCGCGCCTTGCGGGTGATCAATGAAGACCGCGTGCAACCCGGACGCGGCTTTCCGACCCACGCCCACAACGACATGGAGATTCTGACCTACATCCTGGACGGTGCGCTGGAGCACACGGACAGCATGGGGAACGGCTCGATCATCCGCCCGGGAGAGGCGCAGCGCATGAGCGCCGGCACCGGCGTGCGTCACAGCGAATACAACCATTCGAAGTCGGCGCCCGTGCATTTCCTGCAGATCTGGATTCTTCCGGAGCGGCGCGGCATCGCCCCCGGTTACGAACAGGAGGAATTCCCGGATAGCGAGGTCCGCAACCAGCTGCGCGTGATTGCCTCCAACGACAGCCGCGATGGCTCGGTTACGATTCATCAAGATGTTGACGTGTACGTGGCCCGACTCGATGCCGGCAAAGAAGTGGCCCGCGCGCTACGCCCACAGCGTCACGGCTGGCTGCAGGTCGCCCGGGGCGCGGTGCAGCTCAACGGCGAACCCCTCACCGCCGGCGACGGCGCGGCGACGAGCAGCGAGGCGACGCTGACGATTCAAGCCGAAACGCCGGCCGAAATACTGCTGTTCGATCTGGCGTAACCGGCCGGGACGCCGTCCGGAACTGGGCGGGTCGTGAGTCCAGGTTCCGGCCGCCGCCTGCTGCGCCTCTTGTCAACACAATCATGTAACCGCGTTGTTCCGTTCCGCGCCGGTCGGCATAATGCGCCGCAAGGGAGATCACCATGGCCGCGAAGGACTCACTGACGATCGTCGACAACCGCACCGGCAAGCAGTACTCGATTCCTATCGAGCAGGGCGCGATCCGCACCGCCGAGCTTGCCCAGATCAAGCTCTCCCCGGACGATCCCGGGCTCATGGGATACGACCCGGCGTTTACCAACACCGCGAGCTGCAAGAGCCGCATCACCTACATCGACGGCGCCAAGGGCATCCTGCGTTACCGTGGCTACCCGATCGAGGAGCTGGCCGAGCGCAGCAACTACCTCGAGACAGCGTATTTGATCGTCAAGGGCGAGCTGCCGGATGTGAAGCACTTCGAGATGTGGAAGCACAACATCACCCTGCATACGATGGTGCACGAGAACATCAAGATGTTCCTCGACGGCTTCCGCTACGACGCGCATCCGATGGGCATGCTGGTCGGTACGATCGGCGCGCTGTCGACATTCTATCCCGACGCGAAGCACGTGCAGGATCTCGAGTCGCGCCGTCTGCAGACCCGCCGACTCATCGGGAAGCTGCCGACCCTGGCGGCGTTCGCCTACCGGCGGACCTTGGGTTTGCCCTACGTGTACCCCGACAACGAGCTCAGCTACACGGGCAACTTCCTGTCGATGCTGTTCAAGATGACGGAGCTGCAATACAAGCCCAATCCGGTGCTGGAGCGCGCGCTCGAGGTGCTCTTCATCCTACATGCCGACCACGAGCAGAACTGCTCGACCAACGCGTTGCGCTCGGTGGCCAGCTCCCAGGTGGACCCGTACTCCGCGGTGGCTGCCGCCGTGGCCGCGCTCTACGGGCCGTTGCACGGCGGTGCCAACGAGGCGGTGATCCATATGCTGACCGAAATCGGCTCGAAGGATCGTGTTCCCGAGGCGATCAAGAAGTTCAAAGCGGGCGAAGGCCGATTGATGGGCTTCGGCCATCGCATCTACAAGAACTACGACCCGCGTGCGAAGATCATCAAGCAGGTGGCCTACGAGGTATTCGAGGTCACCGGCAAGAATCCGCTGATCGACATCGCGCTCGAGCTCGAACGTATCGCGCTCGAGGATGAGTATTTCGTGTCGCGCAAGCTCTACCCCAACGTCGACTTCTACTCGGGCATCATCTACCAGGCGATGGGCTTTCCGGTCACGATGTTCCCGGTGTTGTTTGCCATCCCGCGCACCTCCGGTTGGATGGCCCAGTGGGCGGAATTGGTGCGCGATGCCGAGCAAAAGATCGGCCGGCCCCGCCAGATCTACCTCGGTGAGGCCACGCGTGCGTACGCCGCGATCGAGACGCGCGCTGAGCCCGAAATGCGTGAAGAAGCGGTGAGCCCGCGAATTTAGGTCTGCGGCCGGCTTCTCTTCTATGGGCCGCTCCCCGTTGGGTCGCTATGGGGTGCCTCGCGAGAATTTGACTCGTGCGCAGCATGGTCGTACTCGCAGGCGCCTAGTCTAGTAGGCTGTCAGACTTGGCCGCCGCAGCGACCCAACGGACCATTGAAGACACGCCGGCCCCAGGCTTAGCAGCCTGTTGGACTTGGAAGTGTGCAGCGACCCAACGGGGAGCGGACCATAGAAAAGACGCCGACCGCAGGTTCTAGTGTATGACGCTGCCGAGCTTTAAGATCGGGAGATACATCGCGACCAGCAGACCGCCGATCACCACGCCCAGGAAAAGGATAATGATCGGCTCCATCAGTGCGGTCAGGTTGGCTATCGCGTCGTCGACCTCCGCCTCGTAGAGCTCTGAAACGTTGTGCAACATCGTGTCGAGCGCCCCCGTCGCTTCGCCCACCGCCACCATCTGGCAGGCGATGCGCGGGAACAGCTTGCTCCGCTTGAGCGGCTCCGCCAGCGAGCGGCCGTCGCTGACACTCGTCCGGGCTACCAGTATCGCACGCTCGAGTATCTTGTTCCCCGCGGTGCGGGCGGTGATGTCGAGCGCCTCGAGAATCGGCGTGCCGGCCGTGGTCAGAGTGGCCAGGGTGTGCGCAAAGCGAGCCACCGCCGATTTCCGGATCAGGTCACCGAACACTGGGGCTTCGAGGGACAGCCGATCAAAGAACAGTCCCCCGGCTTCGGTTCGGTGGAATTGCCGGAGGCCCACGCCCGCGGCGATCGCGACCGCGACGATATACTTGAAGTACGTGATCGTAAAGTTACTCGCGTTGATGACGAATTGCGTCGGCAGTGGAAGCGCTTCCCCGGCATTGGCGAACATCTCCGCGAATACCGGTATCACAAAGATCAGGAGAATCGCGGTCACCAAAATGGCCACCGTCACGATCGACACCGGATAGATCAACGCCCCCTTGAGCTTCCGCTTCAGCTTCATGCTCTTTTCGATGAAGCCTCCTAACCGGGGCAGAATACGGTCGAGCACGCCGCCGACTTCTCCGGCGGCGATCATGCTGATGAAGAACTCGTCAAACACCTTCGGGTGCTTGCGCATCGAAGCCGTTAAGGTGGAACCGTTCTCGATGTCCTCCTTCACCTGCCGGAGCGCACTGCGCAGCCTCTTGCTGGATGATTCATCAGCCAATGCCTCCAAGGACTGCACGATCGGTAGTCCCGCTTTGAGCATGGCTGCCAACTGACGGGTGAAGATTACCAGATCACGTTCCGTCACCCGATCGCTGAAGCCAGGGAACGAGAGGTCCCGCGCCAGCCCCGTTTTCTTCTGCGTGACTTTGCCGGGAATCGCCTGGACACGCTGAAATTTGAGCCGTGCCAATACCACATCACGGCTCGGCGCGTCCATCTCGCCGCTCACGCTCTCGCCGCGCAGCGAAACACCTTCCCACTGGAAAACGGGCATCCGCTATCCTCGTCAATCGCTCTGCGTCTGCATCGTGCCCGCTATCTCAAGCGCGTTTGGCATCCATGGCTCACGGTCTGATGTGATGTTGTGCAATACCGCTGCCACAGGCTGCCACCCGTAGTGGCAAGATGACGGCCGGAATTTGTCACCTCTCGCCTGCTGCTGACACGTCACATGTCATTTGCCTGACTATGGCGGCCACGCGAATCCATACGGTCGAATGATTGTAATGGTTCGCGGGCGCGGCGCCCATTTTGCTGGCCGCAGCACGGATACTCCAGGACGTACATGATACCGTCAAGCGAAAATAGCAGTTGTTTGGGGCTGGAGGCGGGCTCGGTGGTCGAGCTCGGTACACGATCTCACAAGCGTGGGTATTCTCTTATAGAGGTGGCGGCGGCGATTTCCATCATGGCCATCCTGGTCGGCATCGCGCTACCGATGTGGAACACCAGTGCGCTGAGCGTCTTTCTCGCCCGACGGACAGTCCTCGTCACCCTGCGTCTCGCCCGGGCCAACGCGATTACGAAATCGCTGCACTACCAAGTATCGTTTCCGGATGCGGGTCATATCGCCCTGTCGGGCATGCGGAAAGACCCGGCCGGTTCGGGCGCCTGGGTGTTGGACCCGGCGAAGGTGCAGACCACTGCCTTGCCGGCACCCGCACAAGTTTCCGCGGCGTCCCTGAGCAGCAGGGTGGAATTCAATTCCCACGGCCTGGTGGCGAGCGCAGCGGCGATGACACAGATCAGCTTGAGCAACTCTTCCGGCACCACCAGGTCCTTGCAGGTGTGGCCATCCGGGCAAATCAATGAGATGTGACAGACTTAGGACCTGCGGTCGGCATCTCTTCTATGGCCCGCTTCCGTTGGTCGCCGCACACTTCCACGTTCGACACACTGCGAAGCGCGAACAGGGATTTACCCTGATTGAGGCGATGGTCTCGCTGGGCGTGTTTGCCTTGGCTGCGGCAGCGGTCGGGGGTTTGCTCATTTCGCACATCCGTATGGAGACCAGCAACGCGACCCAGACAACGGCGATCAGCCTGGCGGCCAAAGAAATGGAAGGCCTGCGTGCGCTCGACTACAACAGCATCCCGGCCACCCGGACCAGCACGACGACACTCGGCACGTTCACGTACACGGTGACCAGCACGGCGACCGTCAATAACCCCGCCAGCGGGATGACGAGTATTGCCACGACCGTCAGTTGGACGGACCAACTTGCTCCACGGAGTTACACGATCAATGCCATTTACACGGATGTCACACGCTGAACGCGGCTTTTCGCTGGTCGAGATGATGGCGGCGATGGTCGTGACCGGCCTGGCGCTGACCGTGGCGGGCCAGTTTTTTGTAGCCAGTCGCAATTCATTATCGGATGAAGTCGTGCGCCAGGAAACGCTGCAAGGCCTGCGCGCTGCGCTTGACACCTTAGAACGGGACCTCCGGCTTGTCGGCGCGTGCCTGCCGATGACGGGCGGTGACTTCCCGCCGCTATCAGGCACCAATGGCAGCACCTTCGATGCGATCACTACCCGTACAGCTGCGGCGCGATCTGATTTGACGTGCATACAGAGTACAATCCAGGCGACAGGATCCGCCGCGGGTACGGCCGCGCACGCCACGACGCTTCCGTTGCTGAAAGTGGACGGCTTTGCCGTCGGACAGCGTGGGTACATTCGCGGCAGCAACAACTCCGGTGAATATTTCACGATCACGGACGTGAACGCCTCGACCAACCGGTTGCAGATCGCCGCCGGTCTGCAGAATGCGTACTTGAACGGCAGCGGCGTGTGGGCCATCGACGAGCACGTGTACGCCATTGATGCGCTGACCTATGCCCCGATGAATGTGCTCACCCTTGCGATCAACGGGGGCGCTGCATTTCCGTTCGCGTTCGGTGTGCAGGCGGTGAAGATCCAATACGAGTTGGCGAGTCACTGCCCGCCGTGCGACGTGGTCGACATGCCGACCACGGCACAATGGATATTGGTCAATCAATTGTACGTCACCGTGACGCTTCGATCTTCGGGGCCGCTGTCGTCGGGGCAGTACTACACGGTCACCGGCACGATCGGCGCCAAGCCGCGCAACTTCCTGCCCGGCTCGCAAGTGTTGTAACCGACACCGAGTGGAGCGCCGCGTATGCCGAGGGCCCCGACCATGACCACAGGCGGATTACCTCATGGAGAGTCGGGCGTTGCCTTGATTGCGATGCTGCTGATTCTCGCGTTTCTGCTGGCCTTGGCGGCTGCCCTGAGCAGCTCGATCGTCAATGACATCCAACTGCGCGGTGCCTACAGTCGTGCGACGGCCGGCTTCTATGCCGCCGAGTCCGGACTCAACGTGGGCATGGGCGAATATCGGAATCTGTTCTCCCAGTTCCGCGTCCCGACCAGCGCGGATTTTCAACCCCACACGCTCCCCGTGGGGAATCGCACCGTGACCTATAGCTTGGCTGACAGGAATCCGACGCCCGGGATCTCGACGACCGTCCAAATCCCTTACGGGCAGGCGTTCGGCGGCTGCAACGCTCAGCAGTACACCTACACCGTCACCTCCGCCGCAACCAACAGTTCCGGCGACACGGAGGCCAACGTCGGTGCGGAGTTCCAGGTCGGCTACATTCCCCTCTTCCAGTTCGTTGCGTTCTATGCCGGTGACCTTGAAATCAACCCGGGTATGACCATGGCGCTGAACGGCCGCGTCCACACCAACGGCAACCTCTATCTTGGCCCCGACGCTGATCTCACGATTTCCACCAATGCGGCGATGGGGATCAACTACGTGCAAGTAACCGCGGCGGGCGACATCGAGCGCGGACGCAAGGACACTGGGGCGTGCAACACCGCTCCAACGCTGCAGATCAGCACCGCGTCGAACACGTTGCAAACCCTCGGTTGCAGCGGCGCCGGCACGGCGGTCGTGCCGGCGGCCTCGCTGTCCACATGGGGGGGGACCATGCTGAGTAACATTGCACCGATCAGCGTGCCGCAGCCCAGCATCATCGCTCGGGGAAGCGGGGACTACTGGAACAAGGCCGATCTGCGCATCGCCCTCATCCTGAATCGTCCGTGGATCTCAACCCACTTTCCCGGTTCGTACCCGCACTCGATCGTCGTGCTCGATGGCAACGGCAACGTCGACACAACCAAACAGGCGGCTCTGGAAAATTTCATCTTTCAGACGCCGGCGGCGAGCTCCAGCCTGTTCGCGAACACCCGGCCCATCTTCTACACCGATGCGCCGACGACTGGCTGCGCAAATTGCAGCAATTCAACTCCCTGGGGTTGCACGTCAACCGGATATGCCGGCTGTTACTTCCCGAACTTTCAGGCGCAATTCAACGCCGCCGGAACGCAGACTCTCTCAGCGGACCAGCGCGTCTACGCGTCGGTCATGAACTTTCCCGGCAGGACGTCCGCTCCGGTGAAACCGGCGGATACCGATCCGCGGCGCGGGGGCTTCTACAACTGGCGCGAGCGCCGGTGGACGTACCTGCTCAACATCAACGTCCACGATCTGCTGCAATGGAACATCGACCGGGGTGGCCAGCTCTTCAGTCCCTCCGACAAAACCGAGGGTGGAGTTGTATTGTATGTGACGGTGTACGATATCAACAATCCACCCGCCAATTTGTCCCCCAATAACAGTAGCGGTTTCGGATTCGGCGTGCGCCTGTTCGGCTCGCAGACCCTGCCATTTCCATCGCTGGGTTCCCTGGGCAACGACCCGACCGGAGTCACTGTTGCCACTGACCGCCCGATCTACGTGCTGGGCGACTACAACGCTCCGCCGGGTGCCGGTGGCGTGTTCAACCCGACGACGGGATGGCAGCCGTCGTCCATCGTCGGCGACACGCTGAACGTCATGTCGAACAACGCTTTCAGCCCCAACGCGCCGGCGGGTACCTGCACGAATGACTGTCAGAGCAACCGTGACCTCAGTGACGCGACGCGAGCAGCGACGACGACGACAATCAATGCCGCGTTTCTTGCCGGCGTAGACACGACCACCTCGGGCAATTACAACGGCGGACTGGAGAACTATCCACGCTTCCACGAGGACTGGAGTGTGGCAACGTTCAGTTATCTGGGCTCGTTCGTCAGCCTGGGCACGCCGCAGACGGTAAACGGGGCGTGGTGCGGAACGGGGGGGTCTTACACGGGCGCTCCCCCGGTACTGAGCGGCTGCAACATATACAACCCGCCCGCCCGCGCGTGGAATTTCGACCCCAACTTCCAGAATGTTGCCTATCTCCCGCCGCTCACTCCGCGCTTCATCTACGTGCAACAGATCTACTTCACTGAACGTTTCGAGTAGCCCTGGCCGACGCACGGTCTATCCACCGGCCGTGCGCTGCCTCTACGGCCGCGAAGACATCTTCCGTCCCTTCCGCCCGCCGGATGAACCGCGCGGTGTGCCCCGAACATTTTGTGCTCTCCGACATCCGGATGTCGCCGCCCGCCGCGATGATGGCATTCCCATGTCTCAGCGGGAGGCAAAGACACGGTCGACCTTTCGTGCCTGGCTGGCATGACGCTTGCGGAATGCTGCTGCAGCCTGGAGTACAATGGACGCCGAGAACGGAAGAACCTTGGGTGTGCGTGGCGCGCTACTGCGCTTTCTGGTCCGCGGCAATCTCATAAGCGGCGAGCTTGCTGCGGATGCCGAAGCTGAGCTCGGTGCCCACTCCAACGGGCCTACGGTCATCGACTGGCTGGTGGGTAAAGGCGTCGTGACTGAACAGGGAATCGCCGAGGCGCTCGCCAACGGTTTGCAGCTGCCGTTCATCGACCTGGCTGCGGTTCCCTTGGATTCCGCCGTCACCGCTCTCGTGCGCGAAGAGCTTGCCACGCAACACCAGGTCGTCGGGCTGCGTGTGCTCGAAAAAAGCCTGGTCGTTGCCACGGCCAATCCCCTCGATCGCGGCGCGTTGCGTGCGGTGGAGTTCGCCACCGGGAAACGCGTGCAGCTGGAAGTTGCGACGCGGACCGCGGTCCGTGATGCCCTGCAGCACGCCTACCATCTTGACGAAGCGCTCAACGCCTATCTGAAGGGTATTCCTGAGGATGGTGATCAGCCGATTGCGCCGCTGGCCGATGATGGAGCGACGAACATTCAAAGTCTGATGCGCGACACGAACCTCGCGCCGGTGGTCAAGTTATTCAATTCTATTTTAGTTGAGGCACTGCGCACACACTGCAGCGATATTCACATGGAGGCCACGCAGGCGGGTGTACGGGTACGATACCGTGTCGACGGTTTGCTGGAAGACGGTCCGCGCTTGCCGAAGTGGGTCCAGGATCCTCTGATTGCACGGTGCAAGGTGTTGGCGAAGCTTGATATCACTGAGCGCCGCGTGCCGCAGGACGGGCGCTTTCGCATCAGCCTTCGCGATTCGACAGTTGAGCTGCGGGTCTCGAGCCTTCCAACCCAGCATGGGGAGAAGGTGACCCTGCGGGTCCTGGATCCCAGATCGGCGCCGAGCAGCCTCTCGACCTTCGCGCTTGATGACCGAGATCTCAAGCGGGTCCGCCACGCGATCTCGCGGCCGGAGGGATTAGTCTTGGTGACCGGTCCGACGGGGAGCGGCAAGACCACCACGCTCTACGGCATGTTGGCCGAGATTGTTTCGCCGACGCGCAATATCGTTACCATCGAGAATCCCATCGAGTACCAAATTGCCGGTGTCAATCAAGTCGAAATCAACGAAAAGCAGGGGCTGACCTTTCCTGGCACGTTGCGTTCGATTCTGCGGCAAGACCCGGACGTGATCCTCGTCGGCGAGATCCGCGATGCCGAGACGGCGGAAATTGCCGTCCGCGCGTCGCAGACCGGCCATCTGGTGCTGAGTACGCTCCACACCAATGATGCGATCGCGACCATCACGCGGCTGATCGATCTCGGGATCGCGCCGTACATGCTGGCGTCTTCTTTGCACCTGATCATTGCGCAACGGCTTGTCCGGCGCGTGTGCGGGCAGTGCGCCGAATCGTACGAGCCCGACCCCGAGATCCTGCGCGCACTGCAAATCAAAGCCTCCGGCACATTCCGTCGCGGCCGCGGCTGTGGCGGGTGCCGCAAGGCGGGGTCCGCGGGACGCGCGGGCGTCTTTGAAGTGCTGGCGATTACGCCCGAGCTGGCCAAGCTCATCGAGGCGAAGGCTCCGGAGACCGCGCTGCGTGCGCAGGCGCGCGCCGATGGGACAAGGTCCTTGGCTGCGCATGCGGCGGAACGCGTGAATGCCGGCGTCGTGACCGCCGAGGAGGTCATGCGCGCGGTTGACGTCACCGCGCCGGCGCGCTGTCCAGAGTGCGACCGTGTCGTCGAACATGCATTTTCAATCTGTCCCCACTGTGCAACCCCGTTACGGCGCGCTTGTGGTGGCTGTGGCATGCGCATGGAGAAGGAGTGGCAGACGTGCCCGTATTGCGGCGTCGGCAGCTCGCGTGGTTCTACGACGCTGGCGCCGTCGAAGGAAGTCGTCACCATTCCAGTTGCGGCGCCACCGCCGGCGCGGCAATCCCGCCTCTACCGCGTCCTGATCGTGGACGACGATGCCGACATCCGTTTGCTGACGGCGATGATCCTCAAGCGCAGCTCGCTGCCACTGTCCACCAGCACCGCCTCGGACGGCCCGTCGGCGCTCGAGCAGGTGCACGCCGACCCGCCCGACCTGATTCTGTTGGACCTGATGATGCCTGGGATGGATGGGTTTGAGGTGTGCCGCCAGCTGCGCGCCAACGTGCGGACGGCGTTTCTTCCAATTCTGATGGTGACTGCGCGGGACGACGCTGCCAGCCGTGTCGAAGGCTTCCTCGTCGGCACGGACGACTACATCGGCAAGCCGTTCGACAATGCAGAGCTGGCCGCGCGCGTGCGCCGCCTGCTCGAGCGCACCTACGGTGCGTTGCTGCCACCGCTACCCCAACGGGTGTCGGCTCCGGAGTCGATGTCCGCGTGGAAGGAAGACACTCGCCATGCCGCCTTGCTGTCGTAAGACCAGGTTGTCTTACAGGACCAGCAACGGAAAGTACTGCAGGCTCTCCAGTACGATGTCGGCGTCGCGGAAATCCTGATCCGCCGTCCAGCGGTTGGGCACCGCGACGCAGGTCATGCCGGCACGCTTTGCCGCGGTGACGCCGGGTGCGGAGTCTTCGATCGCCAGGCAGGTGGAGGGCGGCACGTGGAGGTGCGCCGCGGCGACGCGATAGACATCGGGCGCCGGCTTGCTCGCACCAACTGCCGGGTCTTCGCCGGAAACGCGCACGGTGAACAGATCGTCCACAGCGAGAGCCGCCAGCAACGCGTCGATCACCGCGCGCGTCGACGACGAGGCGATCGCCAGTGCCATGCCCGCGGCGTGCAACTGCCGCGCGAGCTGTACGGCCTCCACGATCGGGCTTACTCCCGCAGCAATCTCGTGCAGCCGAGCCTGCGTGTTCGCGGTGCTCCACTCCTCAAACGTCCCGGATAGGCCGAGGCGCTGTCGCCAGGACTCCCACGTTGCCGCCTCGCCGAGCCCGATGGAGGCGCGGTACTCGGGTTCACTGATTGCGGCACCCCACCGGGCGAGCACTCGATTGGCGGCGCGGAAGTGCATCGGCTCTGAATCGACGAGCACGCCGTCGAGATCGAAGATCACGGCGGTGACGTCGTGCAGGCGAGGCAGCGGTCGCACCCGGTTGCGCGTCATGTTCCTTGCGTGAGTCCCATCGGGGAGTCTCGGAAAGCTCAAGATGCCAAACAGCCTGCAGCCCTCACCCCAGCCCTCGCCCATGCCGGAGGTGGCATGGGCGAGGGGGCGCCTGCATTCCATCGCATCGGCCGAACGTGGCTCATGAATACTTTGCGGCCTAGAAGCACAATCAGCTCACTTGTCAAATGCCTTAAGATCAATACGTGGGGAGAATGCTCGCGACGGCACCCCATAGCGACCCCACGGGGAGCGGTCGCGTAGAAAAGACGCTGGCCGCAGGTCGGCCGGCGCAGGCCTCACGGTGCACAGCCGAGCGGCTCGTTGGTTTCGTCGATGCCTTCGGGGCGAATACCGTAGATCGGCAGCGGGCAGCCGCGCTCGAGGGCGCCGAGGTCGGGACCGCCGCCCTGAAAACCGTCGTTGATGTTCGGCAGCACCCGGCCGGCGTCGACCGCGTTACTGCCGGCATCGAGGGTCGCGTCGGGCGGCGTCACCATCGATGTATAGTCCGGCGGCGGCACCAGGCCGTTGGCGAAGATCGGCGGCGCCAGCACGACTCCATGACTCTCGATCCCGCCGGATTGCAGGTCCGAGAAATTGGCGAAGTCCACCAGGCCGTTCGGCGGCAAGTTGAAACGGAACGCGCCGTCCGGGAAATAGCCGTCGTCGTCGAAGGTGCCGTTGTCGATCGGTCCGAGCCAATCGACGACTCGCCCGGCCGGCATTGCGGGTCCGACGAACAGGTTGTTGGCAATCTCGAAGTAGTGGCTCGTCGCCTCGGTGTCCAAGAAGAGCGTCATCACCGGGCTGACGAAGGTGTTGTGATAGACGAGCACGCCGCTCGGCCCACTGTCGCCGCCGACGCCGTGGAACTTGAGCTGTTCGTACGCCATGTTCACCGCCACATTGTGTAGGGCGTACGCCGGCCCACCCTGGATGGGCTGAAAGCTCATCGGTTGGAAGGTGTTGGTGAAGCGGTTACGCCAGCAGCGCACGTTGCCTTCGCCGTAGTCGAGCTCGATGCCGTTGTCGTACGCCGACAGCACTTCGTTGCCGTAGAAGTCGAGCGCCCGCGCCCCTTCCTGCTCGGTCTTGAGCGCGTCGCCGAAGCCGATGACCTGGTTGTGGCAGACGACATGGCCGTGTCCCTGCACCAGGATGCCATCGTCGTTCGAGTGCGCGCCGTCGTCGTCGAAGTACACCATCGGCCAGGTCAGCAATCCGTGCAGCTCGTTGTCGCAGATGTAGAAATCCAGCTGGTCCTCGCGCGCCGCGAAGCCGAGGCGCGTGTTCTGCGTCAGTACACGGCGCACCACGTTGCCTTGCGCGGCGGCGGTCTCGAAGCGTAAGGCGCGATTGGCGTTGCGCAGCGTCAGGCGCTCGACATGCACGTAGCTGCCGTACGCCTCCAACACGTTGCAATCGCAGCCCTCGCCGTCGAGGATCGTCCCATCGCGCGAGGTGCCGCGGATGACGATCGGATTCACCGCCGTGCCGCTGGCTTCGAGGACGAACTGGCCACTGTACACGCCGTCGGCCAGGCTGATGACGTCGCCGGCCTGTGCGTTCGCCAGCGCCGCTTCCAAGTCGGAGACGGTGGAGACGGCAACCACGTTCGGGGTTACCGGATCAGCGGGTACCGAACGGGTGATCGCGGTGAGCGTGCGTGTCTCGTCGACGCCGCCGTCGGTGTCGGTTGCGTGCAGCTCGATCTCGTAGGTCGTCGCCGGACGCAGGTCGAAGATGCTGCCGGCAAATTGCTCCGGAATGATGTGATTCGGGACGGTTTCCGGATGCACGCGCAGCAACGGCAAGGCATCGTTCCACGCCGGCGCTCCCACTTGCCGATAGCGGACGGTCACGCTGGCGTTATGGTTGGTGTCGCCGCTGATCAGCCATTGCACGCCGAGGGCGAGCAACGTTGGGCGGTCGAGTTGCAGGGTGCCGGGATGCAGCACGGGATCGGGACACGGAAACGCCGCGACATTGGTCGTATCGACGCGCGACACCACCGCGTCGGCCAAGGCGGCTTGCGCGTTCGTGTCGAGGCATGGCGGGCAGCCACCGCCGGCCTGCAGCCGCGCCCGGCTTTTGTCGAACCGTGCGCGCGCCAGCGCTTCGCAGTGCGCTTCGTCGAACGCCGGGTTTGCGAGGTGGACGCCTTTCGCGGCTGCCGTGCGGTGGCAGGTCCGCACCGCAGCGGCCAACGTGCCCAGCAGGTCAGTGATCGTATCGGCGCAGCGGCGAATTGCCGTGGTGGCGGCGACCGAACCGGCATCGTTACCGCCGGGATCGATCAACGCCGCCGACGTGGTGTCGCAGTATGGGCCGCCGTTCTGGGTGTCGAGCGCGGCAATCAGCGCGGCGCGATCAACGAGCGCGGTGGTGCGCAACGGGCTCCCTAGGCAGGAGCGATTGCTCAGCGATGCATCGAAGCGCTTCACCGCGGCCGCTTCGCATTGCTCCTCGTCAACAGTCGCGGTGGCGCCGAGAACCACCTGACGATAGCGCGTATCGGCCTGGCGCACGTGACAGCGCGTCACCGCGGTTTCGAGGTGTGCAAACGCTTGCGCCACCGCCTGCGAGCAGGTGAGGAGACGAGTCGACGTCGGTACGCAGCCGGTATCATCGCCGCCGAACGGCTGGTCCGGCCCGGGCCCCGGCTGGGAGTGTGCCGCAGATGCCAGTGCGAGGCACAGCGAAATGGTGATCGCTCCAAGCTTCATGAACGCCAGCATACCGTTCCCAGGGTGCGAGAAGCTAGCAAGAATTCCTACGCCACGTCTGCAGCCGGGCATGCATGAAGGTCAGCCGCACGTGCTTGTAGATCAAGAAGCTCTGCAACCCACCGAGGTGAACGAGTTGTCGCAGGGTCGCGCGCAAGACAATGCGGTCGAACCCCGAAAGCACCCGATGATCTTGGTGCTGTGCCGCGCTAGCAACTCCTTCCTGGCGTCCCCTCTCGTCGAGAGTCTCCCGGTCCTTGCAAAACATGGAGTCTCTTGTACTGCGGGAGTGACGCCATTTCACTATTCGCTCTTCGTTGGGTTGCGGACGCTAGCCCGCGATAGGAGAATCCGTGGATCATCTTGGGATCAGCGCAAAAGTCCCCAATGGTCGCAATTCCCAAGGAGTGCTTGGGGCAACGTCAGGGGGCTGAACTTCAGATGTCGGAATGACGATGCCGCCACACAGGCCACCACTGGACGCGTATGAACGTGAGCGCCTCGAGAATGTGCACCCCAGCGGGTGGCGCAATCCGCCGCCCGCGGCGCGCTACACCATGGTGGTCGTCGGCGCCGGCACGGCGGGACTGGTCGCGGCGCACGCCGCGGCGGCGCTGGGCGCGAAGGTGGCGCTGATCGAGCGCGCGCTGCTCGGCGGCGATTGCCTCAACGTGGGGTGCGTGCCGTCAAAGACCTTGGTGCGGACGGCGCGCCTATATGCCGAGATGCGCCATGCCGACCACTACGGCGCGCACATCCCGGCTGACAGTCGTGTCGATTTTGCCGCCGCCATGCGGCGCATGCGCCGTATTCGCGCCCGCATCAGCCGCAGCGATTCGGTTCGCCGTCTCGGCGCCGCGGGCGTCGACGTATTCTTCGGCGCGGCGCGCTTCACGGGATCCGATACGCTGACCGTGGAGGGGGCGACACTGCGGTTCAAGAAGGCACTGATCGCCACCGGCGCGCGGCCCGATACGCCTGCGATTCCTGGGCTCGCCGCGGCCGGTTATCTGACCAACGAGAACATCTTTGATCTGACCGAGCTGCCGTCCCGCCTGCTGGTGATCGGCGGCGGCCCGCTCGGATGCGAGCTGGCGCAGGCGTTCTCCCGCTTCGGCGCGCAGACCATCATCGCGCAAAGCCTACCGCTGTTCCTGCCGAAGGAGGAGCGCGACGCGGCGCAAATCCTGTCGGATGCCTTTGCGCGCGACGGCATCGAGGTGCGACTCAACACCCAGGCGGTCAATGTGCGTGTGCACAACGGGCAGAAACTCGTCGACCTGGTGAGCGACGACTACAAAAGCACGGTGGCAGTGGATGCCATCCTCACCGGCACCGGACGGGTGCCGAACGTCGAGGGCCTGGATCTGGAGGTCGCCGGCATCGAGTACGACACCAGCGCCGGGATCCGCGTCAACGATTTCCTGCAGACCACCAATCGAGATGTCTATGCGGCCGGCGACGCCTGCTTGGAGCACAAGTTCACTCATACCGCCGATGCCTCGGCGCGCATCGTGGTCCAAAACGCGCTCTTCCTCGGCCGCCAGCGATTGAGCGCGCTGACGATTCCGTGGTGTACCTATACCGATCCGGAGATCGCCCACGTCGGGCTTTACGTCCGCGAGGCGCGCGCGCGGGACATCCCGGTCAAGACCTTCACCATCCTCATGCACGACGTCGATCGCGCCATCGCCGACGGAGAGGAGACTGGTTTCGTGAAGATCCACGTCAAGGAGCGGACGGATCGGATTCTCGGTGCGACGATCGTTGCCCGCCATGCAGGCGAGATGATCAGCGAGATCACCCTGGCGATGGTCGCCGGAATCGGCCTGCGTACCCTGGCCGGTGTCATCCATGCCTATCCAACCCAGGTCGAAGCGATCCGTAAAGCGGCGGACGCCTACAACCGCACGCGTCTGACCCCGACGATTCAATCGCTGCTGCGGCGCTGGCTAGAATGGTGAACACCGGGTGTGTTGGAAATGATCCCGATCTTCAAGCTATCATGCTGATCGCGGCGTGCCTTCGCCTGCTGCTTTCGTGATTCGAAAATTTCGGGCCTTTTGGCCCAGAGCGTCCTCTTCATCGCCATTTTCTATGGCATCTCGGTGATCTGGGAGCACGATCTGGGCATTGTTCACAAGCTGCTCGTGACCCCAACACCGCGCACGACATTGGTGCATTGTTCTCTCCTTGTCAATTCACCCCAAGCCACGACGAAGCCGGTCCGCGGGACGAAACAGACTTGAAAAGGTTGCGGAGAGTGGATCACGCGACGCGCTGGCGCCCCCTCTCGCCTTGCCTGCCTCTTCCGACGACACTTCGTAGCCTGAGATTACGTCGAACAGCTCTTCGTCGATGGACCCCTGACGCAGACGGTGAAACGTCCGTGAGAAGTCTTCCAGTGTGTCTTTGATGTTCTTCTCTGCGCGTTGCATCGCTGCCAGGCGGCTCGCATTTTCGCTTGCCAGAGATTGGGCGCACGCCTGAAAGAGCAGCACAAAGAGATATCCACGGATCAACGCTCGCAGCACTGGCTCAACGCCGTGGATGACCTCCGGGAGACGTTTAGTCGGCCAGGTCACTGCGGCTAACTTGCTTCGCCAGGTGTTGTCCAGCGGCAGCAGCCGCTGACGGACAGGCGCATAGGCAGCTCCGGACTGCGGCTGGTTGTGAAACAGGTACACCTGCTCGAGGTCGCCCTGTTCACGGGCGGTTTCGATCTCGACGAGAATCTGCCCAACGAGTGGCGTAATGGCGTCGACCGAGATCGGAACGGGTAGCCGGGCTGCCAGTGGCAGCCCGGTGTCCGCCATGAGTGCATGAACGCGCTCACCGACCGCCCAGGTCTTGCTTACTTTTCCCGGCAAACCACCCAGCGTGTGGATGACAAACGTCGCGAGCACCTCGTTGAACTGACCAACGAGCCCCTGGTCCGAACCAAAGACGACAATGCCCATCGCCCCCGCATCCCTGGCGCCGGTCGCCGGCGCGAAGGGACCTGCTCCTGCCTGCCGGAAGCACGCCGCCAAACCCAGCTCCACTGTGCGATAATAGTCATCCAGCGCTTGGACCGCTCTTTCATATTGTCCAATACGTGAGGCTGCCAGGGCTTTCATCGCACGGACGACAGCCTCGAGATTCTCCGCGCCGGCGATTTTTCTGCGTAAACTCTCCGTGGTGTCGCTCATGGCGCAGGCTTGGCGGCGGGTTTCGGTGCGGATGTGGGCTGGAACGAGGCGAGCGCCTGGGTGGCGATGTCCAGAATCACCTTGCCATCGGCGTCGCTCAATTTATCGGCGGACGTGAGTCGCCGCGCAACGTCCGCGGGAGTCCTCGCCGCCGCGTTCCGCAGCGCCCGCTCGGCGTCGGTCACGTTCTCGAGCGGCACCCGGTCGAAGAGTCTCGCTGTCAAAGCCATGAGCACCACGATCTGCTCCAGCAACGACACCGGTTGGGATTCCGACTGTTTGAGGCACGCACGGATGCGCCGCCCATGATCGATAGTCCGGCGGGTGGATTCATCGAGACGGGTACCGAACTTGGCGAAACTTTCCAATTCCTCAAATTGCGCGAATGCGAGCTTGAGATCACCCGCGACGGCGCGATACGCCGCCCGCTGCGCCGCGCCGCCGACTCGCGAAACGGACTTGCCAACGTCGACCGCGGGAAGGATTCCTAGTTCGAACAACGTGGGCGAGAGGTATATCTGACCGTCGGTGATGGAGATGAGATTGGTTGGGATGTAGGCGGAGATGTCCTGCGCGTCGGTTTCGATGACGGGAAGGGCGGTGAGCGAACCTCCCCCGTGTTCCGCGCGCAGATGCGTGGCGCGCTCCAGCAGCCGCGAATGAATATAGAAGATGTCGCCGGGGAACGCTTCGCGGCCGGGCGGACGGCGGAGCAGGAGGGAAAGCTCGCGATAGGCGCGGGCGTGATGCGTCAGATCGTCGTACACGATGAGCACATCGCGTCCGGTCTCCATGAAATGTTCCGCGATACTCGTCGCGGCGTAGGGCGTGATATAGGCAAGGCCAGGTGCGTCGTTGCCTTCGGCGACAACGACGACGGTGTACTCCATCGCGCCCTTTTCGCGCAGGTTGGCCACGACCTTGGCGACCGCGGAGGCGCGCTGGCCGATCGCGCAATAGACACAGAGGACATTTTCCCCGCGCTGGTTCAGGATCGTGTCGATGGCGATGGCCGTCTTGCCCGTCTGGCGATCGCCCAGAATCAATTCGCGTTGGCCGCGCCCGATAGGAATCAGCGCATCGACGACCTTCAGGCCCGTCTGCAACGGCACGATGACGGGCGCGCGGTCTATGATGGGCGGTGCCGGGCGCTCGACCGGCAGGCGCGCGTCCGCGGCCACCGGACCTTTGCCATCAAGCGGTGTCCCCAACGGGTCGATAACCCGGCCGAGCAAACCGTCGCCCACCACCACGTCCATGACACGCCCGGTGCGTTCCACTTCGTCACCCGCCTGCAGATCCTGATATTCGCCGAGCAGGATGACGCCGATTTCGTCCTCATCCACGTTGAATGCGATGCCAAGCAGATCGCCCGGAAACCGCACCAATTCATCGAAGCCGACGCCGGGAAGGCCTGAAACCGTAGCGATGCCGGTGGAAACGCTCGTGAGCACACCCACCTCACAGGGTGTCAGTTGTGGCGTGAAGATTTCCCGCGCTTGGCTGATTTCAGCGAACGCAGTGTCGAAGACACTCTCTAGGCCTTTGGGCGCAGTGTTCATTGACCCTTTGGTTCGGAATTGATCTCTTTGTTTGGCGCAGACCCGGGTGCTGGCTTGGGCTGATCAACCTTCTTCTCGGGCTCCGGCATGGGCGCGGCTTGCTCTTTCAGAAGGCTGCCGACGACCTTTTCCAACGACGCGAGGTATTCCGTGATGCTCCAGGCCACCTTTTTTCCATTCGTGGTGAGCTCGATACCGCAGACGAGGTTTGCCGCGGTCTCGAACCGCAGGTGAATGTCGGCTGAGAAGGTTTCGTTGAGCGCGTTTTGTATCACGGCCCGTTGCTCCGCAGGCAGGTCAAAGGCGCTCCGGACGAGTGCCGGGTCGGACGATGTTTTCAGGGCTTCACCCAGCCCTTCTTTCGCCTTGCCATCTATCTCTCGCAAGCGGCGAATGAACACCTCCCCCAGCCGTTCTTCGAGACTCGTCGTGGCGAGGTCCGCAAGTGTTTTTCGCGTGATCGCGAACACTTCGTCCTGGGTTCGCCGGGCGATCCGTTGGTTCAGGCGCTGCTGTTCATCTCGCAAAGCGTCGTGCTGCTTGGTGCGCAAACTGTCGACCTCGGTCCGCGCTTCGTCCAAGAGCCGCTGACGTTCGGTTTTGGCCTCTTCCGTTGCCTGGCTCAAGAGGGTGGCGCGCTGCTGCTCGAGCTCCACGTTCTTTCGCGCGAGCTCGTCGCGCTCCTTTTGCGCCTCGGTCCTTTTCGCGTCAGCATCCGCAAGGTCCGCGGCGATTCGCTTTTCCCGCGCATCGATGGCGGTGACGATCGGTTTGTAAAGGAAGTGCTTCAACAACCACACCAGGATGAGAAAGTTGAGCACCTGGGCAGCGACGGTGAACCAGTCGATCAGCATGACTCACTTTCCCACAGCCTGGGCGATGACGTGATTCCAGAACGGGTTGGCGAAGATCAGAATCATTGACACCACGAAGCAGTAGATGGCAATCGACTCGATCATCGCCAGACCGACGAACAATGTTCGAGTGATGGTGCCGGAAGCGTCGGGTTGCTGCGCCAGCGCGCTCAATGCCGTCGCGACAGCGCGTCCCTCGCTGAGCGCGGGTCCTATGCCCCCTACCGCCATCGTCAGCCCGGCGGTAATGATGGAGCCGAGCGCGATAAGAGTCATGTTATCCATGGTGTGTCCTTTTCTTGTTCGTGTCGTTGGTTCACCTCTTGCCCTCAGATGCGGGCTTGGGCTGGCGAACGCGGGTAGCGGCCGCGACGTAAACCGCGGCCAGAATGCTGAAGATGTACGCTTGCACCATGCCCGTGAGCAGACCGAGCGCCGTCATGATGATCGGAAAGATGAAGGGCGTAATGGTGAGCAGAATGCCAATGATCATCGCCCCGCTCATCATGTTGCCGAACAGACGGACAGCCAGGGCCAGGGTGCGCGAAAGTTCACTGATGATGTTGAACGGCAGCATCAGAAACGTCGGCTGCATGTAGGATTTGAGGTAACCGCCCAGCCCCTGCTCCTCGATGCCAAAGAGCGGCACGGCCACGAAGACGCACAGCGCGAGCGCCGCAGTCGTTGAGAGCGATCCGGTTGGCGGCTCGTAACCAGGGATCAGCGTGCAGAGACTGGCCGTGGCGACGAACAGGAACAGTGTGCCCAGAAAGCCGAGATACCTCTCCGGCTGACTCAGGCCGACCTCCTTGATTTGCCCCTCGATGGCAGTGACGACGAGCTCAAGGAACCCTTGCCATCGCGAAATTTCCCCGACAGTCGCGAGTCTGCGGGTAATCAGTTTCGCGCCCACGGCCATGACGATCATGAGGGCCCATGTCGTGACGATCGTGCCGTTGAGCTTGAGAAAGCCGTGCTGCCACAGAATCTGTTGATCAGAGCTCAGATGCATGGCTCGCCGCATTCGACAATGGGCCGCCGGTGTCCCCCGGCCGGGTGAAGCGCGTCACGATGGGACGCGCAACGAGAAATCCAAGGAGGCACATCAGCAGCCTCTGCCAATTACCGCGTGAAACGAAAGAGAAGCCGGTCAGGGTCATGCTCGCTCGCAGCACCAGGCTGCCAAGGAACCACAGTGCCGGCTGTTCCGACGAAACGCCTTTCCGCACCGTCCACCACAGGCCGCCGAAGAAGATCCCGCCGATCACACTGCCTGCGGCCAGCGCCACCATCAGATTCCACGCGTCAGGCATCGTCGTTTTCCGGTAGGTTGCGCATTTCCTTGTCTTCCCTGGCCACCCAATGCCAGGCGTTCAAACAGCCGATCGCGAGACCGACAAGCAACAGCGCCAGGGTCCAGGGATGCGTCCCCGAATGGTGTGTGTCCATCCAGATACCGAGCGCCGCGCCGAGCAGCGTCGGCACCACCACCGACCAGCCGACCAGCCCCATCATGCCCAGGCCAAACCAGACGCCACGGCTTGACGCGCGCGCCTTGAGCTTGCGCGCTGCCTTTGCAGCAATCTGTTGGCTGAACGCCGTCCCGTCCTCCGCGGGTTGCTTTTCCGGCGCTTCACTCATGATGAAGCTCCACAAAGCGGCGAACGAATCCACTTTCCAATTTTGCCATGACGGAGCGCACGTTCTGCTCCCGCTCGTCGAGCGTCAGAAACTCGCGCTGCACCGCCTCGTGGAGCCGGGCGAGATCCATTCCGCCGACGGCGTGGCGCACGGAGACGAGCACATTCGGGCCGGCCTTGATCAGGATTCCTTCATCGACGGCCACGAAGACCTCGCCGTCCGTTGCCGTTTCATAGGTCAGAATACCCGGCGTGAGGGCGGCCGCGCAGTCGAGCCGATGCGGCAAGAGACCAAACGAACCTCCAGCGGTCTCGGCGACGATGCGCAGCACGCCGGTCTTCTCGGCGAAGATGTGAGAGGGCAGGAGGATTTTGAGGTTCATGAGTCGGCTGCCGGTTCGGCTTCTCGTTGACGCTTGGGCTCGGGGCTGGGCTGCGGCTCAGAGGTGACCTGTGGCATGGGATCGGCGACGGGCTTCGGGGCGCCCGGCACCGCAGGCTTGCTCTCGGGCGTGGGCTTGGCGGGCGGTTTGTCTTGGGGAGCTGTATTCCGTACCTCGTCAATCGGTCCGATCATGTAGAGCGCGCTTTCCGGGAAGTCCTTGAACTCATCGCGCAGGATCCGCTCGCAGCCATCGAGCGAGTCTTGGAGGCTGACGAGCTTCCCCTTGATCCCGCTAAACTGCTCGGTGGCGAAAAACGGCTGCGTCAGGAAGCGTTCCAGCCGCCGGGCGCGGGCGACCGCCTTGCGGTCATCCGGCGAAAGCTGTTCCAGGCCGAGCATGGCGATGATGTCCTTGAGGTCCTCATACTGTGCCAGGGTCCGCCGAGTTTCCTGCGCCAGATTGTAATGCCGGTCACCGACGATGCCGGGCGTGGCCATTTTCGAGTTGGATTGGAGCAGATCGATGGCCGGATACAGGCCTTCGCTCGCCCGCTTGCGCGACAGCACAATCGACGCGGAGAGATGCGAAAACGCATGCACCGCCGCCGGGTCGGTCAGATCGTCCGCCGGCACATATACCGCCTGGATGGATGTGATCGCTCCAGCGTCGGTGTTGGCAATGCGCTCCTCCAGTTTCGACAGCTCCGTACCCATCGTCGGCTGATAGCCGAGACGCGACGGCATCTGTCCCATCAAGCCGGACACCTCCATGCCGGCCTGGATGAAACGGAAAATATTGTCGACCAACAGGAGCACGTCGCGATGCTCGTCGTCGCGGAAATACTCGGCCATCGTCAGCGCCGCGTGGCCGACGCGGAAGCGGCTGCCCGGTGGCTCGTTCATCTGTCCGAACACCATGACCATGTTCGGCAGCACACCGGCCTCCCGCATCTCGCGGTACAGTTCTTCCCCTTCGCGGCACCGCTCGCCGATGCCGCAGAAAATGCTCACGCCTTTCTGATTCCCGACCACGTTGTGGATCATTTCGGTGAGCAGCACGGTCTTGCCCACGCCGGCGCCGCCGAAGAGTCCCGCCTTGCCACCGCGTTCCAACGGCACGAGGACGTCGATGGCCTTGATGCCGGTTTCGAAGATTTCCGATTTGGTTGAACGCCGCGCCAACGGGGGCGGGGCTTGATGAACGGAACGCCATTGAACATCTGACGGCGCTGCCTGGCCGTCGATGGTATTGCCAAACACATCGAACATTCGCGAGAGAATTCCCTTGCCGACCGGCGCCTTCAACGGTCCGCCCGTGTCGTCCACCGCCATGCCCCGAGCCAGGCCTTGGGTGGGGGTCAGTGCAATTCCGCGTACGCGATGCGCGTCGAGTTGCGACAGAACCTCGATCGCAACGTGCCGGTCTTTCCCCGCGCGCAGCAACGAGTAGATGGGCGGCAGATGCTCGGGGAACCGTATGTCCACGATACTGCCGCGCACTGAGACGACTGCGCCGCGATTCGCGGTGTTGGACGTATCGTTCATGGCTGCTTGTCGACTACAGCCGGGGCAACGCGTTCCATTTCCAGTGACGAATTTCCGGCAGATCCTCGCCATTCTTATCGATGTATTGCTTGTGCTCGATGAGCTTGTCTTTGAGCTGTTGCTTCAGATAGATGCCACTGTCGCCGGTCTGCGGCAGGCGGTCGATGGCGTCCATCACCAGGTGGAAGCGATCCAACTCATTCAGAACGGTCATATCGAACGCTGTGGTGATCGTGCCTTCTTCCTTGTAGCCGCGAACGTGCAGGTTGTTGTGGTTGGTACGGCGGTACGTCAGCCGGTGAATCAACCATGGGTAGGCATGAAAGGCGAAGATGATCGGCGTATCCTTGGTGAAGAGCGAATCGAAGTCCGTATCGCTCAGCCCGTGCGGGTGCTCGGTATTCGGCTCCAGCTTCATCAGATCCACCACGTTGACCACGCGGATTTTCAGTTCGGGCAGATGCTCCCGCATGATGGAAACAGCGGCGAGGGTTTCCAGCGTGGGCACGTCACCGGCGCAGGCCATGACCACGTCCGGCTCGGAATCCTGATCGTTGCTGGCCCATTGCCAGATGCCGATGCCTTCGGTGCAATGCTTGACGGCGGCGTCCATCGTCAGCCATTGCGGAGCCGGGTGTTTGCCGGCGACTACGACGTTGACATAGTGCCGGCTGCGCAGGCAGTGATCCATCACTGACAGCAGGCAGTTCGCGTCCGGCGGCAGGTACACGCGTACGATCTCTGACTTCTTGTTGATAACGTGGTCGATGAAACCGGGATCTTGGTGCGTGAAGCCGTTGTGATCCTGGCGCCAGACATGCGAGGCCAGCAGGTAGTTCAGCGAGGCGATCTTCCGCCGCCACGGCAGGTGTGAGGTAACCTTCAACCACTTCGCGTGCTGATTGAACATCGAATCGACGATGTGGATGAACGCCTCGTAGCAGTTGAAGAGGCCATGCCGGCCGGTGAGCAGGTAGCCTTCCAGCCAGCCCTCGCATTGGTGCTCGCTGAGCATTTCCATCACGCGCCCGGTGGGCGCGAGAAATTCGTCGTTGGGCGCGGTCGCGGCGTCCCATTGTCGTGTGGTCGCTTCAAAGAGCGCTTCCAGGCCGTTGGAGAGCGTCTCGTCAGGTCCGAAGACTCGGAAATTTCGCTGCTCACCGTTCAGCTTCGCCACATCGCGCAGGAAACACCCGAGCACATGCGTGTCGCCAATGCCGCGCCCCCCCGGTGCAGGTACGTCGACCGCATAGTCGCGGAAATCAGGCATCCGCAGGTCGCGCAGCAGCATGCCGCCGTTGGCGTGGGGATTCGCACCCATGCGTCGTTCACCCATGGGCGCAAGTTCCGCGAGCGCCGGTTTCAGTCGGCCCTTAGCATCGAAGAGTTCCTCCGGCCGGTAGCTCCTCAACCAATCTTCCAACAAGGTGAGGTGTTCGGGATGAGTCGCCGGGTCGGAGAGTGGCACCTGGTGCGAGCGGAAGGTCCCTTCAACCTGCAGGCCATCGACCATCTTGGGTCCCGTCCAACCCTTGGGTGACGTGAGGACGATCATCGGCCAGCGCGGACGCGTGGTGGTGCCGCGGATGCGGGCTTCCTGCTGGATGTGTTTGATCTGCTCCACCGCCGTGTCGAGAGTCGCGGCCATGGCCTCGTGCATCAGCGCCGGCTCGTGACCGTCGACGAAGTAGGGCGTCCATCCGTAGCCGCGCAGCAGCTGATCCAATTCTTCGCGCGTGATGCGTGCAAGAATGGTGGGATTGGAAATCTTGTAGCCGTTGAGATGCAGGATCGGCAGCACCGCGCCATCGGTGATCGGATCGAGGAACTTGTTGGAATGCCACGCCGTAGCCAGCGGGCCGGTTTCCGCCTCGCCGTCGCCAACGACGCAGGCGACGACGAGATTGGGATTGTCGAACACCGCTCCGAACGAATGGCTGAGGGAATAGCCGAGCTCGCCGCCCTCGTGGATCGAGCCCGGGCATTCCGGCGATGCGTGGCTGGGAATTCCTCCGGGAAACGAAAACTGAACAAAGAGCTTGCGAAGCCCGGCCTCATCCTGGCTGATATTCGGATAGATCTCGCTGTACGTGCCCTCGAGGTATGTGTTGCCTACCACCGCCGGTCCGCCGTGCCCGGGGCCGGAGACATAAATCATGTCGAGGTCGTATTTCTTGATGACCCGGTTCAAGTGCACATAGATGAAGTTCTGACCCGGGGTCGTGCCCCAGTGTCCGAGCAACATATGCTTCACATCCGCGAGCATCAGCGGCCGCTTCAGGAGCGGATTGTCGTAAAGATAAATCTGGCCGACCGACAGATAGTTGGCGGCGCGCCAGTAGGCATCGATCTTGTGGAGCAGCTCCGGGCCGAGCGTCGTGGTCTTCATGCGTCACCTTCGGGGCTTCCTGTTACACACGAACGCAGGCTGGGTCGGGATGAACCCGTTGTTGTCTTCGCTTGGCGTCTTGAAGCTTCGCTTCCATCGCCGTACCTCCCGAGAAGATAGGAGGAACGGACATGCCAGGTAAGCTCGTATTACTACGCGCGTGCAACTACGCGCTCTACGCGCGTAGTTGCGTCAGACCCTGTGCGGCCGTAGCCGTCCGCGCCGCGTTCCTGATCGCTTCGGACTGAGCTTGGGAGAGGAGCGCTCAGGTGCCCCCGTGGCCGTTTTCCTGCTCATGCCCCTTTTCATGTCCGCTGTTGTGGTCTTTCCCATGTTGCGGGCCAGGATGCGGGCCGTGATCGCCGCCGTGACTCGCGTGGTAGCGTGGGACGTATTCGTTATTGTACCAGCTGTTTTGTACAAAGTAGACTGGCCGGCCGCAGGCGTTGTACTTGCCGCAGTGCTTGCTCCAGTGCTTCGCCTGGCCCGGAGGGACGTTAAGGTACATCGGCTCCTGGACCACGCCCGCCGGGACCTGCTGGATCACGACCGGCTGTGGGTAAAGCAGTTGCGGCTGCGGGTAGCCGCCGATATCGATGCTGCCATAGAAGCCGGGCTGGCCGATCTGAACGGATACGCCCGCATCGGCGGCAAGCGCCGGAACGACCATTGCGGCCACCGCCGCGACGAAGAGGAAACGTTTCATATCTGAGTTCCTTGTGAGTGGTTGCGTCCATTCAGCACGCTCTGCCGATGGAGCCGTCCGCGTTCATAGCCGCGGCGGAAGGGTGGGTGGTTGTACTCCTCTGGGTAATCGTGGCGCAAATTATCGAGTGCCGCAGCCTCTGACTGATTGCCGGTTTGGCCGAACTGCGCGATTTCGAAGCCGCGACGATACTGTGCAAGGTCGTCGCCGACACTCCCGCCTGCCGTGCAGTACTCGGCATCCTCGGCGCCACGCAGGCCAATCCACCATTGTTCGCGGGCCGCGTCGACACTTTCGGCGCCCTCTTCGGCGAGCACGTTCCGGACGCGATCCGCGTCGGCGTTGTCGACTATTTCGATAACAACGACGGTCCGGCCCTTTCGGAGCGCATCTTCGTAGACGTACACCTCATCGACCGGAAGCCCGTTCGCCAGGGTGTCCTCGAGCGCGGCACCAGCGACCGCACCGACGGCGCCGAAGGTGGCGGCGGCGGCCAGGCCGATGGCGGTGACTATTCCAACGCCTGGCAGCATCAGCGTGCTGGCGATTGCCAGTCCGGCAAATCCGCCCGTGGCACCTCCCACAATCGCCCCGAGGGCTGGGGCGACTCCTGGCTCCTCCGTTTCACTCAACGGCGTCTTGCCCAGGTCCGCAGCCCCTGGCAGTAGAACGTTGATTCGTGCCGCAGCCACACCCAAGGCGCGAAGACGTTCGACGGTCCGGTCGACGGGAGGACGCGACGCGAAAATTCCCACCACTGTTTGCATGCAATGCCTTCCTTTCTGCACTGGCGCGAGCGCGTTTGCGCTCCCGGTCTCTCTCGCCGAACGATTACTACGGCGACACCACCGGCGGATCAGTGCTCGTCGTTGTCACGGCCGCCTCGCGGCTTTTCGTGCTCCGCTTCCTGGTCGCGAGCTGGCGGGTCTTTGTCTCGATCTTCACCTTCGCTACCCCGTTCGCCGACATCCCAATTTCCCGGGCGGCGGCGCGCGAGAGATCAATCTTCCGTCCCTTCACGTATGGACCACGGTCGTTGATCGTGACGTTCACGGATTTCCCGGTCTCCAGGTTGGTCACCACAGCCTTGGTGCCCAAGGGCAAGGTCCGATGTGCCGCGGTGAGCTTATTCTGATCGAATGTCTCTCCGCTCGCGGTTTCTTTCCCGTCTTGCGCTGGCCCGTACCAGGAAGCGTTTCCGATCTGCTCTACCTTGGGCCCCTCAGCATCGGGCACTTCCTCGCTCGCGTGGGACGCGACTGCCGGCGGGGGAATCTCCCTATTGCCGATCGGCAGCGCACAGCCCGGCAACAGCAACGCAAGCATCGCTCCTCCGATCGGCCATCGACGAGGACCTTTCATTGCTCTTGACACCCGCTATTGACAGGCGGTTCCGAGGTTGTGCCATTCGCGGTCTTCGCAGCGGAAGGTGATGCCGGACTTGCAGTAGGTAGACAGCGTCGCAACCGGTGCGCCGTTGTACAAGCATGCGCGCGCGTTGGGTGCCATCCGAGCTTCGATGTCGCCGCTCCGGCAGGCAACAACGAGACTCCGCCACAGTCCGTCATCGCACCGATACTCTTTGCCCGATTGACAGCTTGCGGAACCGGGCGGGTACGCACTTCCATTCAGTGCGCAGCTCGCGGCGGCGACGAGCGGATGCGCGGCGCAAGCGACTGCCGAAGCCTTCCACTGTCCGTCGTCACAGCGATACGCACTTCCAGCCTGACAGACGACTGACGTGTGCGAGTACCGGGTCTCTCGGTATTCGCACCCGTCATCGCCCAACAACGAGCGAGACGGGTGAGGCAGGCCGTCACATCCCGCCATCAGGGCCGTGCCCATGATGACGGCCGCCATCCGGTCAAACATGTGCTGTCAGCCCGAGGTCCAGCGCGCGTACCTTCTGAAAGCGCTGCGCCACGTCCTCCCAATTGGCCACCTTCCAGAAGGCGGTGACCCAGTCGCCTTTGACGTTTTGATACTGCAGGTAGTAGGCGTGCTCCCACATGTCGAGGACCAGAAGCGGCACGGTGCCGTTGCCGATGTTGCCCTGGTGGTCGTAGACCTGTTCCACGACCAGGCGCTGGCCAACCGGCTCCCACCCCAGTGCTCCCCAGCCGGAGCCCTGAACGTTGAGCGCCGCTTCCGTGAGCTGGCTCTTGAGCGCGTCGAACGAACCGAACGACTCCTGGACTGCCGCCGCCAACTCGCCGGTGGGCTGTCCACCGGCGTGCGGACTCATGTTGCGCCAGAACAGCGAGTGCAGCACGTGCCCGGAGACGTGAAAGGCGAGGCTCTTCTGCAGTTGGTTGATCGTGCTGAAGTCACGCTGCTCACGCGCAGCGGCGAGCTTTTCGAGCGTCGCGTTCGCGCCGGTCACGTAAGCGGCGTGATGTTTGCCATGGTGCAGTTCGAGCAGCCGTGCCGAGTAGTGCGGCTCCAGCGCTGTGTAGTCGTACGGCAGTTCAGGGAGCGTATACTTCTTCATGGTGGGGCCTCCATCGCCTTCGTCTTGTTTTGCTTCGCCGGCAGCCGGCAGCCGCGTCGTGTGCGCCGTGCTCAGTGCTTGGTTCCCGATACAATGACTGCGCCGTCGCGGCCGGCGGCATTCGGCACCTTCTGGCCGGCCGGCGTGCTCAGGATCACGCCGCCAATGCCGATAGGGTATTGGCCCGGCGCAGCGGACGGGGAAATATGGACCGTGCACGTGTAGAGCGTCGCGCCGTCAGGGATGGGATCGGTATTGTCCATCGACAACACCAAGGCGCGCACCGTTGTGCAAGCGGCCCCCTGGCATCCGTTCGGACGCAAGGAGAAGGCGCTGCCGTTCTTGCCGATCGCGGCGTTGACCCGACAGCTCGGCTTGCCGCCGGCACCAAGCGACGCGTTCGCGGTATCGACAGTCAAATCGTTCTGGGTCCCCGCCACATGCGTGCCCGCTGACTGCAGGGTTGCGACGAGGGTCACGTCTTGTCCCGGCGCACCAGTCGCGCTGCCGAGGACAATTGCCGGGCGACTACCGGCGGCACTCGTCGTACTTGCCGGCGGCGCCTGACCCGGCGTCTGCTGGTGTGACGCTTGTCCTCCCGGAAGCATGGAGCAGCCCATCGTCGTCAACACGACAATGAATGCCACGGATGGTGCGAGTCCCCGAAAACCTATCGAGCACGAGCACCGCTCGTCGAGCGCTTGCGATGTGCCCCGAAGTTGATCTTTACTCATAGCTGTCCTCCTTCGTTGCGACGGGAGCCCTCGAGAGCGGAGCGTCCGTCGGATCGCGATACACATGCACAGCCTGCGGCACTTGTACAGGAATACAGCGCAACGCGGAAAGCTCGGACTACTACGTGCGTGGTTCTACGCAGACATCTGTCCCACGTGGAACTACGCGCGTGGTTCTCCGAGCTTGTCGGGACGACACCGAAGCCTAGACTCAGCCTGCAGGCGGGTTGCACACGATGAGCGCCAGTTTTGAAGAACGGCGCGGCCACGTCCAGAGAGGCTACCAGCAATGATCTTGAGACGCATTTTGCCAGCGGTTGTCGCGGCATTGTTTGCCCTGGCCGGGCTCGGAGCCGTCCCATGCGCGGCGGCCACACGGCGCGCAACCCGAAGTGGTCCAACCCCGCCGCGGCTGCGCTTCATTGACGGTGCGGTGTCCTTCTGGCGCACCGGCGCCGCGGACTGGAGCACGGCGCAGGTCAACACGGCGCTGGCTGCCGGCGACTCGCTCTATGCGGGTGACGGCGCCAACCTGGAGCTTCAGATCGGGCCGCAGGCGTTCATTCGCGCCGGTGCGGCCACCGAGCTCGACCTGACAGCGCTCGATGCCAACTACATGCAGTACCGCATCACTGGGGGGCACGCCGCCTTTGATTTGCAGATCCTGGCGCCCGGCCAGACAATCGAAATCGATACCCCGAATGCGGTGCTGAATCTCGACCGTCCCGGCTACTATCGCATCGACGTCGCGGACAACAGCACGGCATTCAGCGCCCGCCGCGGCGGGACGGCTACCGTGGTGCCGGCGGTCGGCGAGACCACCACGCTCGTCGACAACCAGCAGATCGTCCTCGAGGGCACCGACAACGTTCAGGTCACCGCAACTGCGGCACCCGCGCCCGACGCGTGGGATCAGTGGAACGACGCGCGTATGGCGCAAGTTGCCGAGGCGCCACGCAGCGCGCAATACGTGCCGCCGCAGGTCGCGGGCGCCGACGATCTCGACCGTTACGGCGACTGGAGCGAGCAGCCGCAATACGGCCACGTCTGGACACCGCGTGGCGTGGGCTCCGATTGGGCGCCCTATAGTACGGGCCGTTGGGTCTACGATCCATACTACCAATGGACCTGGGTCGACGAGGCGCCATGGGGCTGGGCGCCCTATCACTACGGACGCTGGGTGAACTACAACGGAGGCTGGGGTTGGGCCCCGGGCCCGGTGGTCGTGGCACCGGTCTATTCGCCCGCGTTGGTGGCATTTTTCGGAGCGCCGGGCATCGGGGTATCCGTGGGCGTCGGCCTCCCCTTCGTCAGCTGGGTGGCACAGGGTTTCGGTGAACCGGTCGTCCCATGGTGGGGAGGGTCCGGGTTCGTCGGCAGGCCCTACTGGGGTGGCTGGGGTGGCCCGCACGTCATCAACAATACTGTCATCAATAACACGCAAATTGTCAATGTGACAAACATAAATAACTACGGGAATGTTCATGTCAGGAACGCGGTGATGGGGGTGGATCGCAACCAATTCGGCCGTGGCCGCATCGAACATGTCCCGCTCGATGCGCAGCAAATTCAGCGGCTGCGGCCGCTGCACGGTGATCTCAGAGTACGGCCGGTGGCGGCAAGCCTCACGCCGGGGAGCGCCAACGGGCAGCGTCCCCCTGACCGGCTGCAGACACGGCAGGTCGTCGCGACGCGGCCGCCGCAGGATACCATCAGCCGCCTGCACGCCAGGGGCGTGCAAACCGCCGCTCCAGCACAGCGGCCGGCGCCACGCATCGTGCAATCGCGCCCACCGCATGCTCCAACCACGGGTGGTCAGGCCAGCGTCGCGGCGCAGGCTCCGGGGACGGTCGGTCGGCAGCAACCCCCGCCGGTGCCCGGAAGGCACCCGCCCGGCGGCGCCGGACTTCAGGAGCGCGCTGCTCCTCCGCCACCCCCAAATGGACAGGCTCGACAGCCGCAATCGCCGGCGCATCAGCAGGCGGCACCGCAGCCGCACGGCGTTCCGCCACCACCCCCACAGGGCCGAGCGCCGCAGCACGCCGCCCCGCAGTCACCCTCGCATGAGCAGGCGGCACCTCAGGAGCACAGCGTTCCGCCACCACCCCCGCAGGGCCGAGCGGCGCAGCACGCCGCCCCGCAGTCACCCTCGCATGAGCAGGCGGCACCCCAGGAGCACAGTGCTTCGCCACCACCCCCACAGAGTCGCGCGGCGCCGCATGCCGTCCCGCAATCGCCTTCACATCAGCAGCCTGCACCGCAGCAACGCCGCATGCCGCCGCAGGCTTCCCATCCGCCGGCTGCGCCGGCTGAGCCCTCGATGCCACGGCAGCCGCAGGCTCCGCCGGCGGAGCGTTCGATGTCGCGCCAACCTTCACATCAGCAGGCGGCACCCCAGCCGCACGCGGCTCAGCAGCAGCCCGGACCGCTGCATGCGACTCCGCAGCAGCAACATGCCGCTCCGTCACAGCCTGCACATGGGCACCCGGCGCCAGCGCAACAGGGTGCGCACGAGGAATCGAAGCCCGAGCACTAGCGAGGCAGGGCCTCGGCTACTGCGTCGATGATCATCTTGAGCGCCTCGCGACCAAACGGGAGCGACCCACAACGTGCAAATTTTGTTCATTTACTAAAATATGATTGACTGCAGTCGCCTCGGTCAATTCTGTTACCTATATCATGCCGAGAAGAGAGCGCCATAAGATCGGAGTAATACGCGCGTGGGTTTACGGGAAGCTTTGCTCTCGTACCGCCGAGAACCGCCAGCAGGGCCGGGTCGGGCCCCCGGCTGAGGCGTTTCGAATGGGACGTTGAGTGAGCGGGCTGCTGAAGAGGTCGACGTTGGAAGCTCAACCGCCCGTCAGCAGCAGATGAACCCGGCGATTCCTAGTGCGTGAGATAGAGATCGTCTTCTACAAAGCACGCCGCCGCCGTGGCACGCGCAACCTGCATGGCCGCAAGGCGCTCAATCGCAACTTGCACTGCCTCACGCCGCTCACTTTCGCTGGAGACCGCTCCCGTCAGACGCGTGAAGCAGTTCGTCACATCAATGCCAATAGCCTTGAAGTTCGCATGCGTCTGAAAGACCCTTGTCATTTCGTGCTCGATCTCGTCGTCCTGCGATTGTGCGGCATCCTGCTGGGCGTTCGAGACGCCGTGCCGTTTGTCCGTCACACGCCCAACGCCGTGCACGTTGCGCACATCACCAAACCCCAGCAGCGCCGCCACCAGGGCACCCACGAAGAACACGACTACGTAGTGCAGCATGAGTTCCTCCTCCACCCCCGCGGTTCGCGGGTTCGGCATTCGCCAAGGTCGTGCATGCCTGGAGGACTCCTTCCTCTGTCGATCAGTCCGGGGGCATCATGAGGGTATCGCCCGCGGCATCCGCGCTCGGGGTTCGAATGATCCCCATGAACAGTCCCGAGTACGAGGCGACCGCGCAGTTCCCCGGGCGCCAGCGTCGCGGCACGCGCAAGTCCATGCGCAGGACATCCGCTGTCTCGCTCGAGCCCAGGGTCATTTGTCCCGCCAGCGGCTGCGGCGCATCATCGCTTCCGGCCGTGTACCCGACCACTTCGGCACGGTCGCTCTGCTGAGAGTCGACGCTTGCCTGTAAGACCAGTTGCGGGTCGGCGACGAATGCCAGGTAGACCTCCCGGGGCGAACCTGACGCCGGGTTGGCGGGCGCATGCCGCGGCCCGGGCGGCTCGACGGTGCTGCTCCAAATGGCCACGATGTCGGCCGCGCACACCTGATCGCCGGCATCGAACGCAATCCCCTGGTACACACAGAAGGTGCCTGCCGGCATGTCGCTATCGAAGTGATACGGACAACGGGCGGGAGCCGTCTCGGCGCGGGCCGGCCGCGGCTGCGCCAAGGCCACGGGCCCGACGCGGTCTTGTGGCTGCAGGCGTGCGGGCGCGTGCGGCGCGGCGCGGCCGGTGCCCGGCGCGGCGCTGGAGGCGATTGCAAACACCGTGAGTATCAGGAGCGTGCTCATTTGCGAAGTCAGCCGCTCAGGGGATGGGGTTCGCGTTCGACGTTACTGACAGGTGGTGCCGAGGTTGCGCCATTCCCCGTCGTCGCAACGGAAGGTGAGCCCCGCCTTGCAGACGCTCGATTGCGCGGCCACGGTGGTGCCGTTGTACATACAGATGCGGCCATCTGGTGCGCTGCGCGCCGCGCCGTCGCTGCCACCGGTGCACGCGACGGCGAGGTTCCTCCACGCGCCGTCATCGCAGCGGTACTCGCTGCCCGATTGGCAATTGGTAGAACCCGCGGAATACGCACTTCCGTCGAGGTTACAACCTTTGCCGGCCACTGATGCATTCTCTGCGCAGGCGGCTCCCCACCCCTTCCACTGGCCGTCGTCGCAGCGATACTCGGTTCCCGATTGGCAGGCGGTTGAGCCGTGCGCGTAGGTGGCATCGTTGTACCTGCAGCCGTCCGCGCCAAACAGGGCCGAAAACGGGCGTGGCCGAAAGTCACACCCGGCAATGAAGAGGGCGCTCACGGCCAGAAGCACAGCCATTCTTGCAACCATTTGTTTCTCCTTTGCTGTCTGCCCGGGCAGGCAGTTTCCAATATGCGCGGTGTGCTGAAACCTGCAGAGTAAGGACTCACTGCAACCGCGAGAATCTGCCATGAGCCCGAGATCTTCACCACGAAAGGCCACGAAGGCAGAAAGGCGGGGATGTTCTCCTTCATGTCTTCGTAAACTTCATGGCCTTCCTGTTCCATTCGGCGACACGGATCAACGCGACAGATTACGGAACCAATCGAAAATCCAGGTTTTGTTCTCTGTCGCCAGGTCTTGCAGACGCGGCGTGTCCAGACATCGGGATGTCGGAGTCTACTACAAGCGGCCGGTTAGAAGCAGAACGACCACCACGATCAGGACAATGCCGCCGATACCGGATGGTGCATACCCATAGTGATGATACCCCCAGTTCGGCAATCCACCGAAGACGATGAGTAGTAGGATGATCAGCAGAAGCAATGACATTGGAACCTCCTCTCTTCAGGTGCTCGGGCCGTTGGCTGACGTAGCCGGCTGTGCCGCCGGCGCGCGTAAGTGGTCGCCCAGTTCGCCGACCTTCTCGGCGATGTCGTGGCGGATCGCGTGACCGGATTTCGGTGCGAACAACAGCGCCAGTCCCGCGCCAAGAACGATCCCGGCGCCGAAGATGCCGAAGGCCGCCAGCAGGTCTGCGGTCGGCGCGGGCCGTGCCTCCAGACCGATCGCACTGGCGAGGTCTTCTTTCGACGGCAGGGCTTGCAAAATGTCTTCAATCTTCATGATCGCTCCTTTGCTGCTCCCGAGATGATGTCAGGCGCGACGAATTGCGTCGTTTCATGATGATGCTCCTTCTTGGTTGGGGCTCGGCGGCCGCGGGTTCAAGTCGCCGGAACGCGTGAGTGGGGAACATTGCGGGTGCGCAGCTTGCACTGTCTGCCTGGCGGCGTGCATCCGGGATGACGCCCACGCTGGGGGTTGCGCTGGCGTCACGCCGAGACGCTGGCGCACGGCGTTCGCATCGAGGCGCAGAACATCGCAGATGGACTCGAACGAGTAGGGCCAATCGCTCTCCTGGGCGCTGAACCACTGCATCACCTCGCCGAACAGCCGTCGACTTCGTCGGTCGGTGGCGGCGCGATACTTCTCGGCGCAATTGATCGCGTCTTCCACGACAGCGACCATGAGCCGGATTTCCGGCAGCAGCGACTTGCGATCACCAAAGTGCTGCGACGGCAGGATGATATGCGGTTGCAAGAGATCGCCAGGGACTCCTGACAGATTGCGATCAAGTTCTGCAGTCATGCCGGCTTTTGTACAATGCGCGGGGTCACCCTGTAAGCTCGGAGTACTACGCGCGTACAATTACGCACGTGCTATTGCCATCTTGTGACGCTGCCGGGAGCGCCTACAGTGACGCGTGATGGACAGGTGGCGCGCCGCCGCACGCGAGTCTCGGGGCGACATCTATTTCTCAGCACTCGCAACAGGAGAGACGACGATGGCTAGTGGCACGATGGAGAAGATGAAGGGGCGCGTGAAGGAAGCTGCCGGGGTGTTGAGCGGCGACAAGAAGCTGAAGCGCGAGGGCCAGATCGATCAGACGGTGGGTAAGGTCAAGGAGAGCGCGGAGAGGGCAATCGACAAGGCCAAGGATGCCGTAGGCTGAAACGGGCGCGAGCTCCTGGGAGTCCGTACCGCCGCGCTGCGGGCGCCCAGGAGCTCTGTTTCTTTGTCCGCCAACTGAATTGTCTTGAGATCAGGACAGGCGGTGTTTGATGGTTACTATGAGGACCTCAGACACGTTAACCGCCCGCACGCAGGGGCATAACGGCCCCAATCCGACACGTACGAGCCTCCAATCAGGCGCGCGTCTTCAACAAAGACGCCCACGCAGAGGAAGGACTTCGCCATGGACATGTCGCACCTATCGCTTGCCTCGGTCGAGATCCGGGCAGAAATCGATGCTGCCGCCAACCAGTCCGGCATGCGAGCGCTCATGCTGGCTGTGCTCGAAGATGCGATCCAGCAGTTTGGCTCGTCGGACGGGCGCAACCGCAGTGAAGCGGAACGCTGGATCATGAGCCCGGAGCGTCACCATGTATTTTCGTTCGCGGTGATCTGCGAGACACTCGGCCTCGAGCCGAGCGCGGTGCGCCGATCGCTCATCCGACTGCTGACCAAGAAGCCGTCCGGCGGCCGCCTCCTGCGCCGTGCCCGGCGGAATGTACGCCACACCGCACCCATCCATATGGATGCTGTCGACTGACAGACGACAGACCCCAGACCATGGGTTAGCAGCCTGTCCGACTTGGCAGTGCCTAGCGACCAACGGGAGCGGCGCATAAAAAGAGACGCCGGCCGCAGGCACCTGACGACGGCGTGTACCTGTGTCTGCTATCGGGGCCCAATTTGGAGGGGCCCCGGCGGGGTGATGGGGTCACGCCCGCCGAGGCGTGTGCGTGCGGCGCGCGGTCACTTGATACCTCGCGCCACACGACTGTGCGGACCGATTTCGTCATTCGTCCGTCGTCGCCGTGTTGGTCGTCCCTCGTCCATTGCTACGACACCACGCCCAGGCGCTGGCGTACGGCATTCGCATCGAGATCGAGAACCCCACAGATCGATTCGAAAGAGTACGGCCAGTCTGCCTCGTCGGCAAGGAACCACCGCCGCGCCTCGCGAAAGAGCTGCCGCCCTTCGGGGTTCGCGGTGTGGCGATATTTCACCAGACACTCGAGCGCATCGTGGAGGACGGCGATCATGAGCCGGCGCTCGGGGATCTGGGTGCGCCACGACCCGAAGACTTGCGAGGGCAACAAGATGCCGAACTGAATCGTATTGTCAGTTGCCTCCACCTGCTGAAGGGCCGCCGTCATCGCCATGGACCTCTTTCTATTCTACGGAGAGACGCACAGTAAGCTCGGATTACTACGCGCGTATTTCTACGTGGGAGGGGAGCCGCCATGCTGGACGTTGAGAAATCTCAGCGCGCGCCATGCTTCATTGCCAAACCCTGTGCTGTGGTATGATCACAGTACGGCATGCCGGCAATAGAACCATGACTTGACGACTTGAACCACCAAGAGGTAGGTCGCGGCGAGAAACGCAATCGCACCCAGCATCGGCACGGGTAACGGTGTAAACTGCAGCAGGTGCCCGATCGGCGTGTACGGCAACACCCCTGCGACCGCCACGACGACCAAGACACTGATCAATAGCGGCAGGCTGGGGCGGCTCTTGAGCGGACTGCCTGCGGTGCGGATGACGAAAACCACCAGCGTCTGTGTTGCCAGGGACTCCACAAACCAGCCGGTGTGAAACAGCGGCGCATTCGTGGAGGCGTGGAACCCCCAGAGGAGTACCCCGAACGTGAGGAAATCGTAGATCGAGCTGATGGGACCGATGAGCATCATGAACTGCCGAATGAAGGCAATCTGCCAGCGCTTCGGCCGGTGCAGCAGGGCGGGATCCACATGGTCACTGGGGATGCTGATCTGGGAGATGTCGTAGAGGAAGTTGTTCAGCAGGATTTGCGTTGGCAGCATGGGCAGGAACGGCAGGAAGAGCGAGGCTGCGGCCATGCTGAACATGTTGCCGAAGTTCGAGCTCGTGCCCATGATGATGTACTTCATGATGTTGGCGAAGCTGCGCCGTCCCTCGATGACCCCGTCGTTCAAGACCGCAAGATCCTTCTCGAGCAGGATGATCTTCGCGGCGTCCTTCGCAACCTCGACGCCGTTGACGACGGAAATGCCCACATCGGCGGTGTGGAGCGACGGGGCGTCGTTGATGCCGTCCCCAATGTATCCGACGACGTGCCCACGTGCCTGCAGCGCGAGGATGACCCGGTTCTTTTGCTCCGGAGACACGCGCGCAAAGATGGCACCGTTTTCCGCCTGGTAGGCGACTGCGGCATCGTCCATCGTGTCGACCTGGCTCCCGGTGACCATGCGGTCGGCGCCCAGACCCACGTCGCGCGCCACCTTCTGGGTTACATATTGGTTGTCGCCGGTCATGATCACCACCGAGATGCCATTTTGTTTGAGCGCCTCGAGAACGGCAGGAATGCCCGCCTTGGGCGGGTCGAGGAAGGCGGCGAATCCAGCCAACGTCATGCCCTGTTCGGCCGCCGCGGTATAGACATCCTGCTGCGCCACCTGCAGCACGGCGACGCCGAGCGTGCGATACCCATCGGCACTCAGCTTTTGGAAGGTCTCCGCCGCCGCGGCGCGGCGACTGTCGTCGAATGGCTGGGGTGCCCCATCAATGGTCACACGCTGACAAATGGTAAAGATGCTCTCCGCTTCGCCTTTGGTGACCAGGATATGCTCGTCGGCACGCCGCACGACGACTGAAAGGCGTTTGCGGTTGAAGTCGAATGGGATCTCGTCCACCTTCGCGTACTCGACGATGGCTGGGCGCTCGTGCTTCAAGATGGCGTCGTCCAGCGGGCTCTTGATCCCCGCTTGAAAATAACTGTTCAGGTAGATGAAGCGCAGGACACTTTCGTCCTCGTTGCCGTGGACATCCACGTGCCGGTCCAGCAGGATCTCGCCTTCGGTCAGTGTGCCCGTCTTATCGCAGCAGAGGATCTCCACGCTCCCGAAGTCCTCGATAGCGGCCAGTTGCTTGACGAGAACTTTCTTCTTGGCCATCCGCCGCGCGCCTTGGGCCAGGGTGACCGTGATGATCATGGGCATCATCTCCGGCGTCATCCCGACCGCGAGGGCGACGGAAAAAAGAAACGACTCCAGCAGCGGGCGTTTGAGGACCAGGTTGACCAGCAGGACGAAGAGCACGAGCAACATGATCACCCGGGTGATCATCAGCCCGAAGTGGCGAATGCCACGGCCGAACTCGGTCTCCGGTGGCCGCATGACCAGGCGCTGGGCAATCGCGCCGAACGCGGTGTCTTTTCCGGTACACACGATGATCGCGCTGCCAATCCCGGTCTGCACGGCGGTGCCAAGAAAGACGCTGTTGCTCGCATCGGCGACGCAGTGTTTCCCCTCGTCGGGGAGATCGTGTGCGGTCTTCTCGACGGGCAAAGACTCTCCCGTGAGAGCCGATTCGCGCACGTACAGGTCCTTCCCTTCCAATAGACGGGCGTCGGCCGGCACCAAGTCTCCGGCATTCAACCGGACGACATCCCCGCAGACCAGGTCCGCTACCGGCAATTCCTGTTCTCGCCCGTCGCGCACCACGGCAGCCGTCGTCGCGACCTGCTTGCGAATCGCCTCCACCGCATGGCGAGCCTGAAATTCCATGAAGAAGTTCAACAGCACGCTGAACAGGACCATTGCGATGATGATCAGCCCGCCGACGGTGTCGCCGAGCGCGAGCGTAATGGCGCTGGCCACGAGTAGGATGATGACGAGGGGATTGGCCAGGAAGCGGAGAAAATCCATCAGCCCGGCAAAACGCGACTCTCGTACCAGGCTGTTGGGGCCATAGAGACGCAAGCGCCGGCTCGCCTCAGCGGAGGTCAGGCCGGCGGGCGTTGCCTGAAGCCGTTCAAGCAAATCACCCAGCGGCCTGTCCCAAAAGCCGTGGAGAGATGATTCTGATTCTGTCACGCCGCGTGATGCAAAGAATGCAGCGCGCGCTCCGTGCGCGCTGCAATGTCTTCGGGTAAATCGGTAGTGAAAATGACCTCGACGCTGCTCCCTGGCTCTCCGCCGATTTCACTTTCAGTGCCGTTCAAGGCGTTTGAGACGCGGATGCGCGTCTTGTTGTCGATGGACGGATCGAGTGGTTCGATCGCGACGATGTGCAGCGGGTTGAGATAGACGACGCCCGCGGCCGTGTTGCAGGGAACGAGATAACTAAGCTTGGGCAGGCTTTCCATTGTGCGGTCCGCCCTTTCTGGTGGATCGGGTACCCTTCTCACGGTCTTCCGCGCCTCACCGTCAAGCGAACAGACCTTTCACCCAATCGAAGAGGTTTCCGATCATCTCGACCGTGTCCTCCATCATCTGCTTGATGTTCCCAACTACCTGCTCGGCCAGACCCTTCCGCTTCAGCTTCGCGTTGCCGGTCAAGGCCCCCGCAGCTTCCTTCACGCGTCCCTTCAGTTTCTTTGACTTTCCAGTGGCCATGGCTGATCCTCCTTCGCTTCTGAAGAGCAACGGCTGTGCCTTCAGGTCGCATTCGTCATGCGCGTTATCCCCAGATGTTGCCCACGCCGCGAATTCCCAGCGCCGGAAATCATCTACTACTTTTTCTTGGCGCTCTGCTTCTTGATGACAAACTCGCCGAAGGTTACGCCGAGGTCGACGCCCTTGCCGGTGCCGGAAAACGCCAAGGACACGGTCCCCTTGGTGACCACCTGCGCCGCCGCCGAATCGACTACCCCGGCATGCACGTCCGTGGACGCGTAGCTCCCGAACAGCTCCCTGATGTCACCAACATCCGAGAACGTCCCGCTGCCGTTGTTGATCTTCGACTTCCCGGCCGTCAGTCCAGCACCTTTCGCCCGCAGCGACACGCGGGCCGACTGGCCGTTGTCGCAATGGATGCTGCCACTGCCGGTCGCCGTTGAGTACACCGCCGACCACCCCGCGAGAGAGTACTTCATCTTGCACGTTGTCGAACCGCCCCACGCCGGCTGCGCCAGCACAACAAGCGAGAGTATCGCGACACTTCCCACGCCTCGGATCCAGACTGCTTTCATGAGTCTCACCTCCTTCTTCGCCGCCATCACCAACCGTGGTGCTAACGGAGGACCATGACAATCAAGACAATGAGCAGGACAAGGCCTAAGCCACCGCCGATATACATTGATATTCTCCTTTCCGGTCGATCCAAGACTTTTGGATCGCACCCACATCACGCTTGAAGAATGCTCACCAAGTACGCGTCCCACAAGCTCGCAAAACTACGCGCGTACTTCTACCGGGCAGCGGCGCGGCATTGGCGGCCTCGGAGTCATGCACGTCACGGGGGTGCTTGTCGTAATGTTGTGATCGTGAAGCGGCGGCAGAAGCGGCTGAGCGCGTTCACCTGGATCTACGGGCAGCTGGCGCTGGTATTTCCGCTGCTGGTCGCCGCGCCACGCTACTTCGCGCGCCAGATCATGCTCGGTAGCCTGATGCAGACGGCGCCGACCTTCGGGCAGGTGCAGGGCGCGTTTTGGTCGCTAGGCAGTGCCGGCGCAGGAGCTGGGAATCCCACCACATTTTGCTCCGACAGGTTGCCGTCGTCGATCCTCGAACATGTGGGTGCGAACCAGTTGACAAGCAGGCTGGCAAGCAGCCGCCGAGCTAGGCTCGCGCTGCGAACGCTGACTGCGCTGAGACGGCGATCGGTGCGTACGATTGCTCTGCCGTGCTCGACCCAGACCGCGATTCAACTGCGCGCATCTTGACCTTGCCGATAGTCTCCGCCACCTGCTGCGTGATCGTTCCGAGCGCCTAGACGGTCTTGCCTCCCCGCTTCAGCTTCGTTTCGCTGGCCAGGGCCCTCGCCAGCTCCCTGGTACCGCAGATATTCCTCAATCAGAGCGATCTGTGCATTATCGCCGGAGACTCTCGGTGCACCGATACCGATCACGCGTCCCTTCAGTTCACCCGCCTTACCGTTCGCCACGGTCGATCCTCCTTTTCCCGCATTTCTCCGGAAGCAATTGCTGTGCACGGACGAACGTTCGTGATGCGCAAAATGCCCAAAGCCCTTTCACGCTCCGGATTCCCAGCGTCAGAAATTACCTTGGCTCTGAAAGTGATCAGAAACCCAGCCGCCCCGTCAGCAGCAGAATGAGCACGATGATGAGGATGATGCCGCCGATCCCGGATGGCGCATACCCGTAGTTATGGTAGCCCCAGTTGGGCAAGCCACCAAAGACGATGAGTAGCAGGATAATCAGAAGCAGCAGTGACATGACGTTCTCCTTTCTGTCCGCAGCTCAGGCGCTGGGTGGGTTGGCCGGCGCGATGGGCTGTGCAACCTTGGCGCGCAGATGTTCGCCAAGCTCGCCGACCTTTTCTACAATGTCGTGGCAGCTTTACCTTCAAGCGAACACACTTTTGAGCCAATCCAAAAAGTTTCTGAACATCTCGAGAGCGTCCTCCACTATCTGCTTGATGTTGCCGACGGCCTGATCGACCAGCCCCTCACGCTTCAGCTTCTTGTCGCCGGTCAGGCTCCCCGCGGCTTCCCTCACCCGTCCCTTGAGTTTATCCGATTTGCCACTGGCCATGGTGGTCCTCCTTTCCTGTAGGGTGTGGCAGCAACGGCCATGCCGGGAATAGCGTTCGTGATGTCAAAGTAGCTAGAACGTTCGTCCGAGATGCGCCTTGTCGAGCTTGCGAAATCGTTTGCTCTCATGGGAACGCGGCGGTCCTAGCGCAGTCGATGAAACTGCTGGCTGCCACCTTGCGCCGCGACGACAGGTCCAGGGGCACGGCCGCTGAGCTCACGTCGCGCGGCGATCGTGGATGCACCCGGCGATGATCAGCCGATCCCCAATCCCTGCTTGCGGTTGAGGTACGCCGCAATGATCAAGGCGACGAGAATGGCGAATACCGCGACCAGCAGGGCGTGCAGCCAGGCGACGATGCCGAGGACGAACCCCTCGATGAGCCAGGTGGCAGCGATGCATACCCCCAGCAGCACCACCACGCCGGCGGCCCACGACTGGCGGCGCCACACACCGAAGGCGGCCACGAGCGCACACAGCGCTTGCAGAACGAAGCCGATCAGCAACAGCGGCATCGGTGGGCCGATCAGCATCGCCGGTACGTAGCCCGCGATGTACAACCCGTACCCCGCCAATGCGACGGCAATCAGGAGCAACGCTGTTGATCGATCATTCATGAGACCCTCCCTCTTGAGGTTGTACCGCGCTGGCCGCAGGCCCTCAGGAGATCGCCCTGGCAATCACGAATGCTGCCGCGGCGGCCAAGCCGCCGATCACTACGGTTTGCAGAGAGCTGCGCACCGGGGACGCCCCCGTGAAATGCCCCTTCGCGTATCCAAAGATCGCCAGCGCCAGCAGGGTAATGGCAACCGAGGCCGGCAGCGCCATCGTTGCTTTCAGGGTAATATAGGGTCCGAGGGGAATAAACCCGCCAATGATGTAAGCTACCGCGATGGTCAGCGCGCTGCCCAGGGCGCGGCGCGGATCGGGCTTCTCGAGTCCCAGCTCGAATCGCATCATGAAATCCACCCAGGCCGCGGGGCGCTTGCGCAACGCGTCGACCACCGGCTGCAACTCCGCCGACGTTAGCCCATAGGCGCGAAAGACATCTGCCACTTCCTCCGCCTCAACCGTGGCTTTCTCCTGCACTTCAGTTGCTTCGCGGGCCCGCTCCGCGTCGTAGTGCTCGGCATCGCTACGGGCAGCGAGATAGCCACCCAGCCCCATCGCGATGGAGCCCGCGGCGATCTCCGCCAAACCTGCCGTGACGATGATGCTCGTGTTGTCGACGGCCCCCGAAAGGCCCGCCGCCAGTGCAAACGGGACGGTCAGCCCATCAGACATCCCGATCACAATGTCGCGCACTATTGCGGATCCGGTGAAATGTCGTTCAACGTGCGGCGTTTGCGGCATACGGCGTTCCCAAGTCGGGGTAGGACGCGAATCGATTCACGCTCGGCAGAAAGCGAGTCAGTCTCCGCAGAGCCCAGGCGACTGCGAACCGCCGGCCAATGGGAAACACTTGCGCACGAGTCCACTGTTCACGACGCCACCCCAGGGCCACCCAACCCTGTCCTGAGCCCCGTCGAAGGAGGGGAGCGGTCGCGTAGAAAAGACGCCGGCCGCAGGCCCTATTTCTTTATGGGGACGACGAGCAGCACCGTGCCGATGATGATCGCTCCAACGCCGGCCCAGACCGGGACATTGACCGTCTCCTTGTCCTTCATCGACAGCTCGAGCGGGCCGATCTTGGCCTCGTGGGTCTCCTTGGTGTAGCTGAATTGGCCGTACGCCAATCCCAGGATGCCGGCGACCATCAACACGATTGCTAGAATTTTCATTGCGTTCATTTCGTCTCCTTACTTATCGAGCAACCAGGCCCCGCGGGCCGCGTGGGGCATCCGCTGATCATCCCAAAGGCCTCCGACCCTGGAGAACGCGGACCAGTATCACCACGACCGCAATGACCAGGAGAATGTGAATAAATCCACCCATCGTATATGAAGAAACAAGACCAAGAAGCCATAGGATAATCAAGATAATGGCGATGGTTTCGAGCATTGTACCCCTCCTCCACCCATGAGGTGGCGCCGATCGGAATTGAGAAAACCCCCAGCACCCACGCAGCGCGGAACGGCCGTGGGCCGCGCATCCCATAATCAAAGCGCGCGCGGTTCAACTCACCGCATCTTTGACCTTGTCGAGAACCTTCTCCACCTTCTGCTTTATCTTCCCGACAGCCTGGTCGGCTTGCCCTTCCCGTTTCAGCTTCTGATCGCCGGTCAGGGCCCCCGCAGCTTCCTTTACGCGCCCCTTCAGCTCATCGGATTTGCCGCTTGCCATGGTCGATCCTCCCTATCCTCCAGCACCCAGGAGCAACCGCCGTACCTCTACAATGCTCCATGTGCGCAGATGCGTTTCAAGTCTCGAATTGTCGTTTTTGGAGCTGGTTCTCTCCCGGTTGTACATGCGGCGCGAGATCCATCGTTCATCGTCTGCGTCTCCTCGGACCTTATACTAAGCCCCCAGCACCGTAGGAAGCTCGAAGAACTACGCGCGTAGTTCTACGTTGGGGGCTACATCGTGCGGCACAGATGAGTGCGGCGAGTGAAGGTCTACGACGAGCCAGCCTAATGTTCTCCCTTGTCGATCGACTCTCGGGCGCCGTGCGCGTGGCCTGACAACTGCCAATCGGGTATGTAGCGAGAGCATGAGCTCGGGTACATCGCGTTGGGGGCTGATGAAACCGCGGGCGATCACCATCGACGGCGATCGGGTGGTGTACCGCGCCGCCGGCAAGGGACCGGTCCTGCTGCTCGTCCACGGCATGGCCGGGAGCTCACTGACGTGGAAGCACGTCATGCCGGCGCTGGCCGAGCGTTTCACCGTCGTGGCCCCCGATCTCCTCGGGCAGGGGCGGTCTGACAAGCCGCGGGGCGAGTATTCGCTCGGCGCGTATGTCGACACGCTGCGCGACCTGATGGACGCCCTCGGACACCAGCGGGCCACGATCATCGGGCAGTCGCTCGGTGGCGGTGTGGCCATGCAGTTTGCCTATGAGCTCCCGGAGCGCTGCGAGCGCCTGGTCCTGGTGGACAGCGGTGGGCTGGGCCGCGAGGTGACGTTCTACCTCCGGCTGCTGACCGTGCCCGGATTCGAGTCGATTTTTCCGCTCTTCTGCACGCCGCGGTTGCGCGACGCGGGGAACCTGGTGGCCACGTGGCTCGACCGCATCGGCGTCCCTTCCACCCCCGCCAGCCAGGAGATCTGGCGCAGCTATGCGTCGTTGGTCGACGCCGAAAGCCGCCGCGCCTTCTTTCGCTCCCTACACGATGTGATCGATGTCAGCGGCCAAGCGGTGAGCGCCTTGAGCCGGTTGTATCGGGCGGCACGGCTGCCGACATTGATCGTGTGGGGGGCGCAAGATCCGTTCATTCCGGTGAGCCACGCCGTCGCGGCGCACACCGCCATTCCCGGCAGCCGCCTCGAGATCTTCGACCGGGTGGGGCACTATCCGCACTGCGAGGCCCCCGAGCGCTTCGTCGCGGTGCTCGTCGACTTCATCGCGTCCACCAAACCCGCCCGCCTGCCGGCACGGTCGGCGCGGCGGCACCGGTAACACGTTGAGGCCATCGGGACTTGGCAGCTCCGTAGCGACCCAACGGGAGCGGCCCATAGAAAAAGACGCGGGCCGCAGGCCCTCAAGACATCAGCTGCGTACCGCAATCGACACAATACACGGTCTGCTGGCGGCGCGCCGCCGCATGCTGCGCGTCACTGCACTGTCGCGTCACGACGTGTTCGTTGACGACGCCACCACACGCGGGGCAATGACGCACCGGTGCCTGCGCGCGTCGATGATTCATGTTGTCGCAGGCGACGCCCCGCTTGCGCTGTTCCCCCATTGTCGATGTCCCTTTCCGCGCCTGCGACTACGGTTCTCGCTTCGCGCACTGGGCTTCCGCTTCACGCCGGCCCTCGCGCACCCCATCCCAAAAGCGCGCGCGCGCTTTGGCGCGCCCGTCACCCGGCTCACCTTCCCGCGTCGGCGTCAAGCGACCCAGCGCAGCGCGTAGCTTGCTGCGCCGGTGCCAGAGCCGCGCTAGGAGCTGACGGAGAGGCGGCATTTCTCACTCACGCAAGACGAAAGGAGGGTGTGCGATGACATGCTTTGAAGCCTGCTCGGTTTGGCGGGCAGGACCCGTAAAGTTACGGAGATAGGACATCCCCGAGGCGACAATGGAGGCCACCGCGGCGGTGCCGAGACGCGGAGCAACGATTCAGAGTCTGGCTGTAACTACTCCATGGTGGCCGCATTTTCTTCTCGTGAGGGGCGCTGCACCGCCGCGTGCGCGGCGGGGCAGCGTGTGTCTCATCCCGGCGCCCCCAACGCCGTGCCTTGCTGCAGGCGTGCCCGCTCGACGCGCGATTCTTCGATGATCCGTTCGAGGACCACATCCGAGACCTGCGTCAGGTGGGCGGCTGCATCCTTCACTGACGGATGCTCGACCGCGCGTGACAGCACTTCGTTCTTCGTGGGGCCCTGTTTCCTCCCGAGAAATGGCTTGAACAGCAGGTAGAGTACATCGCGCACGGGCATGTGGCGCATGAAGCGGCGGAGCAGGCGCAGCGTCTGGAGCGGATAGTGCGTCAGCTTGTAGCGGAACAGCCGCCGGAACCCGGCGTTCCGCTCGACGTTGATCACCTCACCCGGCAAGCAGGTGGGATCGATCTCGGAGCATTTGAAGTACTTGTACCAGTCATCGGTGTCTTTGACCAAGCCGCGCTGCAGGTACTCCAGCCAGAGCGGCGTGCCGCGGTACACGCATAGGCGATTGAATGCGAAGGTGTCGAGCCGCAACTTGGAGGCGAAGTCGAAGGTCGCACGCATGTCCTCGACGGTCTCGTCGGGTGTGCCCACGACAAAGAAGCCGTGCACGATCTCGATGCCCGCCCGTTTGGCGTTGGTCACCGCGGTTTCGACCTCGGCCAGCGTCTGTTCCTTCTTCAAGCGATCGAGCACCTTCTGGCTGCCGCTCTCGACGCCGAACATGAGCGTGCGGCAGTGGGCTTTGGCCATGCTCGGGAAGAGATGTTGGGCGGTGGAATCGACGCGGCCCTCGCAACCCCATTGGATGGTGACACCTTCATCATTGATCCCCTTGCAGATAGCTTCGATACGCTTCGGCTGCAGGAGAAAGTGATCGTCGACGAAGTAGACACTCCCGTAGCCCAATCGCTGGAGCTCGACAAACTCGTCGACGACATGCTGCGCGCTGCGCGAGCGCCACTTGCCTTCGTTGAAGATCGGGATATCGCAGAACACGCACGGCCACGGGCAGCCGCGTGAGGTCTGCATCGTGGTGAAGCGCTCCATCGACAGGACCGCGGGGACGTCGAGCGGCATCGACTCGATGAAATCGAGCGGCAGGCTCTCGCGATCGGGGAATGGCCACTGATCGAGGTCGCGGTCGAGGACGCGGTTGGGGTTGTGCACCAGCTTGCCGTCCTTTGCCCAGGTCACCCCCGCGACAGCCTCCGGAGCGTCCAGCTGTTCGAGGAGGTCGAGCAGCAGCTGCTCACCGTCGCCGCGACAGACGAAGTTGACCTCGGGGCACTGCAGCTTGACGAGTTGGGCATTGAGCGTCGCGAACACGCCGCCGAATGCGAGCGGCACCGTCGCGTTGGCAGCGCGGATCTGGCGCGCCAGGATCTTGGCATACGGGTAACTCGTCGTGCTCAGGAAGCTCAGTCCAACCAGCGCCGGACGCTGCCGCTGGATTTCTTCGATGATGACGGTGTCGGGAGTTTCGGGGTTGGCCTGATCGAACATGACGCACTCATGACCGGCCCGTTTGAGGACGGCCGACAGCGACATGATGCCGATCGGCGGAAAGCCCATGACGCGAATGTGGCCATTCGCGGCGCGCGTGGCCGCCGGCAGCGCGTAGAACTGCGGGTCGCGAATGTGAATCAAGAAAACACGCATGCAGTTCCTCCCAACCGCAGGAACGACGCCGACTGCCCGACCACACACCGGTGCCGCTGACGGCTATCACGACTTTGCAGGAAGGTATACACGCCGCCCCGGCATGGCCGAAAGATCGTGGAACTACGCGCGTAGTTCTACGTGGATTGCCACACCGGGGCGCCGTGTCTCTACATGTCGTAGTCGGGCATCGCGGGGGCTTGCGCCCCGTGCTTCTTCTCGGGCGTGTCGGCGATCGCGGCTTCGGTGGTGAGCACCAGGCCGGCGACCGAGGCGGCGTTCTGCAGTGCCGTGCGCACGACTTTGGTCGGATCGATGATCCCGTCCTTGAAGAGATCCGCGTACTCCTCGGTCGCCGCATTGAATCCGAAGGCTCCCTTGCCATTTCTGATCTTCTCGAGCACGACCGAGCCTTCGTGACCCGCATTTTCGGCGATGCGCCGGGCGGGCTCTTCCAGCGCGCGCCGGACGATCCGCACGCCCACTTGTTCGTCGGCATTGAGGCTCAGATCGTCGAGCGCGGTGGCGGCGCGCACGAGCGCGACTCCACCTCCTGGGACGATGCCTTCCTCGACCGCGGCCCGCGTCGCGTGCATCGCATCCTCGACGCGCGCCTTCTTCTCTTTCATTTCGACCTCGGTGGCGGCGCCCACCTTGATCACGGCGACTCCACCGACGAGCTTGGCCAGCCGCTCCTGCAGCTTCTCGCGGTCGTAGTCCGACGTCGTCTCGCCGATCTGCGCACGAATCTGCTTGATCCGTCCTTCGATGTCGGCCTTTTTGCCGGCGCCGTCGATGATGGTCGTGTTGTTCGCATCGATGGTGATGCGCTTGGCTTGGCCGAGATCCTTGAGGGGCAGGGTGGCGAGCTGGATGCCGAGCTCCTCCGCGATCAGTGTGCCGCCGGTGAGAATCGCGAGGTCCTCCAGCATCGATTTCCTGCGGTCCCCGAATCCGGGCGCCTTGACCGCCGCGCAGTGCAACGTGCCCCGGAGCTTGTTGACCACCAGGGCGGCCAAGGCTTCTCCCTCGACGTCCTCGGCGATGATCAGGAGCGGCTTTGCCGATTGAGCGATCTGTTCGAGGATGGGAAGCAGATCCTTCATGGCGCCGAGCTTCTTCTCATGGATGAGGATGTAGGGATCTTCCAGCTCGACCGTCATGCGTTCCGGATCGGTGACGAAGTAGGGCGACAGATACCCACGGTCGAACTGCATGCCCTCGACGACATCGAGCGTCGTTTCGAGGCTCTTCGCTTCTTCAACCGTGATCACACCTTCCTTGCCGACCTTGTCCATGGCGGCCGCGATGATGTCGCCGATGGTGGCATCACCATTGGCGGACACGATGCCGACCTGCGCGACCTCCTCGCGGCCCTTCACCGGTTTGGAGGAGGCTTTGAGGGCGGCGACGACGCGCTCGACGGCCCGGTCGATACCGCGCTTGATGGCCATCGGATCGTGCCCGGCGGCGACCATCTTGGTGCCTTCGGCCATGATGCTGCGGGCCAACACCGTCGCTGTCGTCGTACCGTCACCGGCAACGTCCGAGGTCTTGGAGGCGACTTCCTTTACCATCTGCGCGCCCATGTTCTCGAGCTTGTCCTCGAGCTGGATTTCCTTGGCGACGGTGACGCCGTCCTTGGTGACCGTGGGGGCGCCCCAGGATTTCTCGAGGACCACATTGCGTCCCTTGGGACCGAGGGTCACCACCACGGCGTCGGCGAGGGCATCGACGCCGCGCATGACCCGCGCTCGTGCATCAGCGCCGAAGCGTACAGTTTTTGCGGACATTGGTTTATCTCCCTTTCCCGTTCTCGATGACTCCCAGGATGTCGTGCTCCTGGAGAATCAGATGCTTCTCGCCGTCGATCTCGACGTCGGTTCCAGAGTACTTGGCAAAAAGAACCCGGTCGCCGGTCTCGACGCCCAGCGGGAAGGTCTTGCCGTCGTCATTGCGGCGGCCGGGTCCGACCGCCACCACGCGGCCTTCTTGTGATTTTTCCTTGGCGGTATCGGGAATGATGATCCCACCTTTGCTCGTTGATTCTTGCTCAAGCCCCTTCACAATCACCCGATCATGCAGCGGGCGCACATTGATAGTCATGGTCGCCTTTCTCCTCGTGGGTAGGTCACTAACGTTGGGCACGCTCTTCAGGATAGTGCTCATTGTGTTGCCTCCAATTGCGATTGCGCCGACTGTCTCCCCGCCTGGGCGCGTCGAAACGGTCTCTATTGGCGGGCGCCCGAGATTACTCCGTGGCACCGTCGTCCGTGCAGAGGTGCAACCACGCGCCCGGAGCGAGCGGTGCCGCGTTCCTCTGAATCATCGTGTTCTCCTTTTCGTCCGCGCGACCGGGCGGCTTGTAGATGTTCCCCGCATGCGCCCGCCGACAACTGTCACTGTGGGGCTGCTGCGGTTGTATCTGCGATTGTATGTACTTGTACCAGGTCGTGGTAGCGGGCGTAAGCCGGGACTACTACGCGCGTGGTTCTACGGGTGTCGTGCCATCGCCCGCGATTGGTGAGATCAGGTGTTTGCTGCGGCCGTGGCACCGCGCCGCAAAATGCGGGTGCTGAGCTCGCGCGCGGCGACCGCCGTTGCCAGGCGCGTTGCCGTGCCCAGCAATGCGATGGTCAACCGCGCGCTGAGGCCCCCACCCAGAACGAACCCAGCCCCCGCGGCCAGGCCCAAGGTCATGAGCGGCCGCTGCTCCACCTGCTCCGCCACGTAGCGGTGCAGATCATCAGCAGCGTCCCGCACCGCCGTGGCAAGCACTTCGGCGTCGTGATGGATTTGTCGGCCGTGGTCGCCGAGCGATGGCGGCTCCTGTGGTTGTTGCCAGGGGCCGTTTCCGGAACCGTTGTCCGTCGAATGTTGCGCATCACCCATGGCGCTCACCGCCTTCCACGCGAGACCAGGCGGGCGACAAGATACCCGGCGCCGACCGCCGCCAGCACGGCCACGACCGGCCGCTGTCGGATGAATGCGCGGGCCTGTTGCTCCAGATCGGTCACACTGGAGCGTAGCGCCGCAATGTCCAATTGCGCCGGCTGCACGTGCGGCGGCAGCGGCTGCTCCTCGACGCTCTGCTCTGTCGTCATCGTACTCTCCCTTTTCCGGTCCCATTGAGGTGTGCGGTTGCGCGCCCGGGAGCGCCGCGACTGCCCAGCCACACGCCGACGAGAAATGCGCCCATCGTCCACGCCAGCGGGAACTCTTTGATGTACGCGCTCGCGTTGAGGGTCGAGCGTGCCGCGCCCGTGAGCTCCTGCACGGCGACGCGGACTTCTTCCTGATCGTGTTCGATCGATTGCAGGAGGTCCTCACGCTGCTCGGCGAAGTCGGTGTTGTCCACCATTCCGTGCGTCCTTCGGTTGCGACCGGCTCACGCCGCGGTGGCGGAGCCGGCGCCGTTTGCTCGGCTGCGCGGTTGGGGCCGGTGACGCCGTATGGCGAGCGCGGCGAAGCCCGCCGCGCCTGCCGCATTGAGCACCGCAAAGGCACTCAAGCGAATGACCGGGCTGCTATCCGGGAGGATGAAGAGCACACCAGCGCCCGCACTGGCGCACCACGCCGCTGCCGCCAGGAGCATGCTGCCGCCGAGCAATGCGCCACGCGCAATCGAACGCGCGAGTAGATGTTGACCTTCGAGCAGCGCCAGGTCGATCCGCTTGGTGATGACGCCTTGACTGCCGGCGACCAAGTGCTCGAGTGCTGACGACACGGACGGTTCCGCCTGAACGCCGCCCCGTTCGCCGTGTGTTCTTGATGTTTCTGCGAGCTCCACGATGGACCTGCCCACTCATCACCTCTGCTCACCAGCGAGCCGTGCGTCTGATCAGCACCACCAGCTGACCGTGCAGGGAGTGTACGCGGCCTGCTGCCCGATCGAAAGATCGGAAAACTACGCGCGTGGTTGTACGCGGGTGAGGGGGACAGCTTCTCGGACTTGGCAGTGCCTAGCGACCAATCCTGTCCTGAGGCTCCCCGAAGGCGGGAGCGGTCCACAGAAAAGACGCCGGCCGCCGGCCCTAGCCGCGGGAATCGGCCTCGCGCGCGTTCAGCACGGTGCGGACCAGCTGGGCGGCGGAGGTGACCTCCATCTTCGCGAGCACGACGCGGCGGTGCCCCTCGACGGTGCGGACGCTGACGTGCATGGCCACCGCGATCTCTTTGGAGGTCCTGCCGGCAACCAGCAGCTCCATGACTTGTCGCTCACGTGGGGTGAGATCCGCGAGTCGCTCCAGCACGCCGGCGCGCTGGCTGATCAGCTCGCGCGCCTGGCGATCGCTGTCGAGCGCCGCGCGGATGCGTTCCACCAACAGCTTTGGTGGTGCGGGTTTCTGCAGAAAATCCACCGCCCCCGCTTTGAGCGCGCGCACGGAGGTCGGGACATTGCCGTGGCCGGTCAGCATGATGATGGGGAGCATCGCGTTGCGGCGGCGCAGGTCGTCCTGCAGGTCCAGCCCGCTGCTCTGGCGCAAGCGCACGTCCAGCACCAGGCAACCCGGGCGCTCCGGGTCATAGGCAGCAAGGAACTCTTCGGCCGAGGCGTAGGTCTCCACGGCGAGTCCCACCGATTCCAACAGTGCGTTCAACGAGTTGCGCACGCCGGCGTTATCATCGACAACGAAGACCGTCGGTTCGGTCGTCATGTGGAGCTCCTCTTGCGCGTTGATCGCAGCGGCAGCGTGAAAACCACGGTCGTCCCCACACCACCGTCAGTCCGGCGCTGCATCGCGATCCGTCCGCCATGTGCCTCGATGATCGAGCGGCTGATCGCCAGGCCCATTCCCAAACCGGTTGACTTGGTGGTGAAGAACGGCTCGAAGATGCGTTCCATGGCGGCGGCCGAGACGCCGATGCCGGTGTCGCGCACGGCCACCTGTGCCATGCCCTTCGTCGCGCGCACCTGTAGCCGGATCTCCCGGGGAGTACTGGGTGCGTCGCGCAGCGCGTCGATGGCGTTCTGCATCAGGTTCACGATGATCTGCTCGATCTGGATGCGGTCTGCATATATCGGCAGCGGGCGTTGCGGCAAGTCGAGATCCAGTGTGATCTGCTCCCGCTGGATCTCGCGACTCAACAAGCGCGGCACGTTGCGGGCAATCTCGCACAGATCCGTGCGCTCGAACTCTGGCTTGCCTTTTTCGATAAAGCCGCGCAGATGCTCCACGATGCTCCCGGCGCGTACGGCTTCCACGGAGGCGTCGTCCAACAGGGCCAGGAGCTTGTCGGGCTCGGCCTTGCCGGCGCGCACATAGCGCGCGCAGGCTTCCACGCCGTTGGCGATCGCCGACAGCGGCTGGTTGAGCTCGTGCGCCAGGCCGGTGGCCAGCTCGCCGACGGTGCTGATCCGCAACGCGTGCGCCAGCTCGGCTTGCCGTTGCCGCACCTGTTCTTCGACGTGCTTGAGGTCCTCGCTCGCATGCAGGGCTTCTTGGGCTCGCGTGCGCTCGGTGAGGTCTTCAATGGCGAGGAGGATGAGATACGGACGATCGCCGCCGCGATCGATGGCGCGCGCATTGAGCTGCATGATCCGCGGACCGATCGACTCGAACGTCGGGTGCACCTCGAAGTCGTTCAGCACGTGCTTCTGCGGCAACACCTCTCCGAGCAGGGTTCGCAACGTGGGAATATCCCACTCGCGGTTCCCGAGCTGGTACAGCAGCTGTCCCACCGTTTCCTCTGGGGACACCTGGAAGGCGGCGTAAAAGGACTGATTTGCCGAACGCACCCGCAGATCACCATCGAGCACCAGCAGCGGCTCGCGCACCGTATCGACGATCGACTCCGCATACAGCCGCGCCTCCTGGAGAGCCTCCGCCGCGACGTCGGAAAATGTCATGACCACCCCTTCGGTGCGGTTATCACGGGTGTGGTAGGGGAGGACCTGGCGGACGTACCAACGGCCGTCGTGGCCCTGCACTTCCGTCTTCGGCGCGATCGGCTGCTGCAAGACCGCCGCGGCGTCAGGGAGGAGCGCCGGGTCGGTAAACTTCTGCGCGATGTCAGCGATCGGGCGGCCGATGTCCGAGGGAATCAGACGGAAGAGCCGTGTGGCGGCCGGCGTGAAGCGCCGGAGGCACAGTTGCGTATCCAGGAACAGCGTCGCGATGTTGGTGCTGGTCAACAGGTTGTCCAGGTCGTTGTTGGCGGCGCCGACCTCCTCGATTTTGCTCTCCAGCTGCGTGTTGGCGGTGGTGAGCTCCTCGTTGAGCGATTGCAGCTCCTCCTTCGAGGTTTCCAACTCCTCATTGCTGGACTGGAACTCCTCGTTGACCGACATCAGCTCTTCGTTCGCCGCGCGGAGATCTTCAATCGTCTGCTGCAAATCCTCTTTGGTGGTCATCAGCTCGTACTCGAGCTGCTGCACGAGTACGGCATCAGCGCCGCTCGCCGCGGCGGCAGCATGTGCGGCGGTTGCCGCCGCGCTCTCCGGTTCGTCTTCGAGCGACACCAGCCACAAGCCCTCGGTTCCGGTCTGCGCGGCGTCGAGCGGCTCCACCGTAATCTTCACGTGGAGGAAGGTGTCACCCCGGCGCACCTGAACACCGGAGAAGAGCACCCGTTGCCGATCGCGAATGGCTTCATGAACGGCCGCGCGCAGCTTGCTGCGCAGCCCGTCGCGCGCCCGCGCGATGAGGTCTTGTGTCGGCACGCCCGCCGGCTGCATGAGGTAGTCATCGGTCCGGCCGTGGAAATAGAGGATCTCACCGGCGCGGTTGATGATGACGCACGCCGGCGCGTAACGCTGCAGGAGCAGGTGCTGTGCCAGTGAAGCCAGCCGGCCCGGATTCGGCGGGCTCGTGGTCCCTGCGCGCACGACGGTCGCGACCGGTGCAGGGGCAAGGGGGAACTGCAGCTTGTCGTGGCGCGTCGGTCCGGCGCGGCGATAGATGCGCCACTTCGTCGACACCGCCTCGAACATGTCCTCTTGCAACCCGATGCCCTCGGCGCTGCCCAGGAACAGGTAGCCGCCTTTGGCGAGCGCAAAGTGCAACAGCGGGATGAGGCGTTCCTGAAGCGCCGGCTCGAGATAGATGAAAAGATTGCGACAACTGATCACGTCGAGTCTGGAGAACGGCGGATCGCTGACCAGGCTCTGCTGCGCAAACACGATCGTATCGCGCAGCTCCTTGTTGACCTGATAGCTATGCTCGCCCTTGATGAAGAAGCGCGACAAGCGCTCGGCGGACACGTGGGCGGCGATCCCTTCGGCGTAGACACCGGTGCGTGCCGTCTCCAAGGCGTCCGTATCGACATCCGAGGCAAAGACCTGCAGGCGACAGGTCTTCCCGGCCGCCTGGATCTCTTCGATCAGCACCATCGCGAGCGAGTACGCTTCCTCGCCGGTTGCGCAGGCGGGCGTCCACACGCGCAGCGGGGTGGCGTCCGTGTCCCGTTCGGCGACCAAGCGTCGAATCACCTGTTCCTGCAGGACCTGCCAGGCCGCCGGCTCGCGGAAGAAGCTGGTCACGTTGATCAGCAGGTCTTTGAACAGCGCCGTCACTTCCTCCGGGTCGTGGCGCAGCAGCTCGACATAAGTGGCCAACTGGTCGAGATGTCTGAGGCCCATGCGGCGTTGAATACGCCGCCGCAGCGTGCCCTTCTTGTAGCCGCTGAAATCGAACTTGGTGCGTGCGCGTAGCAAGGCCAGCGCACTCGTCAGCGGGTCGGACGTCTTCTCGGGGAGCACGGCCGCGCTGGTCGCTGCCACGGCCGCGTGCTGCACGTACGCCAGCAGGGCATCCGCCATCTGCTCGGCCGGCAGGACATAGTCGGCGCTCCCGCTGGCGATGGCGCTGCGCGGCATGCCGTCGTGCTGCGCGGTCTGCGGGTCCTGCACCATGGTCATGCCGCCGGCCACCTTGATTTCCTTCAGCCCCAGGGTGCCGTCAGTGCCGGTGCCGGACAAGATCACGCCGATGGCGTGCTCATGCTGGTCTTCAGCCAACGAGCTGAGAAAGAAATCGACGGCCATGCGCAAGCTGCGGGGCTTGGTGGGCGCGCTGAGCCGCAGCTTGCGGCTGCGAATGCTCAGATACGTGTTTGGTGGAATGACGTAGACACGGTTGGCCTCGATCAGCATCCCGTCTTCGGCCTGCACCACGGGCATCCGGGTGTAGGTGCCGACCAGCTCGGCGGTGAGGCTCTCGCGCGTTGGATCGAGATGCTGGATCAAGACGAACGCCATGCCGCTTGCGGCCGGCAGGGCGCCGAAGAATTTCTTGAAGGCGTCGAGCCCACCCGCCGATGCCCCGATCCCGGCGATCGGGAACCGGGTGGCGGCGCCGCGGGGTGCACCTTCGCTAGACGCTTTGGTGGAACGCTTCCGTGGCGTCGGTTGCCCCGATCGAATCTTGCCGTGCGTCATGGGCCCTCAATCAGGGGGAGCGGTCCAGACAAAAGACGCCGGCCGCGGGCCCTAGCCCCGCTTGAATACAACCTGTTTTGCGGCAGTGGCTTGCTGCTTCTTCTGGTCCGCCGCGCTGCTCTTCGCCTGTTTTTGGGTTGCTTGTCGGCGTGTAGACTTCGGAGATTTGTCACCCATGTTCGAGCCACCTTTCTCCTTTGATGCGAACACTGCGCTTCATGCCGGCCCTTGCCGCGAACCCTTGGCCGGAGACGTATCGGTGGAGCCGCGGCGCGGAAAACCGGGCCCCCCGCATACGCCGGGGGCCCGGTCGGGTTGTTGTGGATCTACTTACAGGGTGATGACGTTCTGTGCGGCGGGGCCCTTCTGGCCGTCGACCACGTCGAACTCAACCTTGGCGCCTTCCTTCAGGCTCTTGAAGCCTTCACCTTGAACGGCACTGTGGTGACAAAAGACATCCTTTTGGCCGTCATCGCGGATCAAAAATCCGAAGCCCTTATCATCGTTGAACCACTTGACTGTTCCTGTAACTCGCATCGCCCTACTCCTGTCATGTTGTGGATCGTCGGAGCGTGGCGCTGCGCATGTGCATCATCCGTAACGTGCCGACTACTCCTGTTGCCGGGAAACCGTCCCGTTGTCGGTGAGTTCATTTCGAGAGCCCCCTGTAGGCCCAACCTGAACTTTCGAGGGCTACCTTACCTGACTTCTGGCACGATTGATAGCCGGCCTTGATCTGTCCGAGGGAGTTTCACCGCGATGCCCTTTGCGCGATCTGCGCAGGAAAGAAAACCGCCGCCCTTGGGGGGGCACCGAAGGGCGGCGGAGTGTAGATGCCTCGGGGGGGAGGCATCCTGCTTGGCTTCAGCGCGTGTGAACCTATCGCAAGCCGCGTGAGCCGGCAAGTAACAATTTATTGTTGTCAGTTACGTCAAGCGTTTGCCTCGCTCGATCCAAGGCGACTGCAGTTGACCCAACGCGGTGCTTCTGCGGCCGGCGGGGCCGGGCCCTTCCGCCGCACGCGCTTGGCCTACACGCCGCGAAACGCCGGCATAACCCGTTCCGCAAACAGGCGCGCCGGCTCGCGGGTGTCGCGGCCGAAGAGCTCCATGACGAACATCGTGCAGCCGAGGGCGACATGCTTGCGGATCTTGTCGATGCACTGCTCGGCGGTGCCGGCGATGCTCAGCGGCCCGCTGGCGCCCATGTGTCCGCCATAGATCTGCTGGGCACGCTCCATCTTCGCCGTAGCGTCGGCGGCGTTCTCGCCGATCACGACCATGCACTGCTGTGAGATCGTCAGGCTTGCCGGGTCACGGCCGATGGCGGCACAGTGCTCGTGCAGCTTGGCGACTTTTGTTCCGAGCTCGGCCTGGTGTACGGCCAGATTGTTCCAGATGTCGGCGTGCCGCGCCGCCAGCCGTAGCAAGACCTTCTCGCCGCCGCCGCCGATGAGTATGGGCGGCCGCCGGGCCGGCTTGGGTTCACAGAACACCGAGGCGATGCGGAAGTGGCGGCCGGCGAAACTAGGCTGCGCTTCGGTCCACATCTGTTTCATCAGCGTCGCCGCTTCGTCGAGTTGCTGCAGGCGCGTACGCAACGAGGGGAACTCAAACCCGTAGCCTTCGTACTCCATCTGAAACCAGCCGCCGCCGAGGCCGACGATGACGCGGCCGGCGGCGATGGTGTCGAGCGTCGCCACCATCTTCGCCAGCAACGCCGGGTTGCGGAAGCCGACCGGCGACACCAAGGTGCCGAGCTGGACGCGTGCGGTGACGGCGCCGACGGCGCTCAACGTGGTCCACGCCTCCATGATCGGCAGCTGCGGACCGGGGATGCCGTACAGGTGATCGTTCAACCACACCGAGTCGAAGCCCAGCCGCTCAAACTCCTCGGCGGCGGCACGGGTCTCGGCCCAACTGCGCTTGATTTGCGGGAGGGTGACGCCGAAGTGAACCTGGGCCATGCATGTCTCCTGCGAATGCGCGGCGCGCGCTCAGCCGGCAGCCATCACTTGTGGCGCGGCCACTTGTGCCGCGGCCGTCCGCTGCTGCGTCACGTACTGACTGTAGATGTACGCCAGAAAGCGTTCGACGCCATGGATGACGAACGTCGTCCGCAGCGACGGGAAGATCTCGAAGGCATGCTGCGCGCCGGGGATCTCGGCATAGACCACCGGGTTGCGGGTGTGCTGGCGCAGCAACGCGGCGAACTCGCGCGCCTCGCGTACGGGTACCAGCGTGTCCTGGTCACCATGGATGACGAAGAATGGCGGCGCCTCCGGGTGCACGCGGCTCATCGGCGACGCTTTTTCGTAGGCCTCGCGCGCTTCGTCGAGGGCGGATTTCATCACCCGCTTTTCCAGGAGCTCGGCGAGCCCGCGGTGGTGTTGCTGGCCGAAGCGGTCGGTGAAGTCATAGACGCCGTAGAATGCCACGCAGCCGCGCAGTGACGTGTCGACGGCTTCGAAGCCGGGCTGCAGGTCGCGATCGTTCGCCGTCAGCGCCATCAGCGCCGCCAGGTGGCCGCCAGCGGAGCCGCCGGTGACCACGACGAAGTCGGGGTTGGCGCCGTACTCGGCCCCGTGCTCGCGGATCCACTGCAGCGCGCGTTTGCAGTCGATCAGGTGATCGGGGAACGTCGCATGCGGGCTCAGCCGGTAGTTGGCGCTGACGCACACCCAGCCGCGTGAGGCGAGCTGCAGCATCAGCGGAATGCCTTGCTCGTTCTTGCTGCCGATGACCCAGCCGCCGCCATGGATCTGCAGGAGCGTCGGGCACGCCGTCAGGCCGGTGCGCGGCCGGTACACGTCGAGCTTCAGATTGATCCCCGCCGTGCGCGCGAAGGTGATGTCGCGGATGCGTTCGACCTCGGGATGGCGCATGGGAAACGGCATGAGGATTTGCCGCCAGTCCACCGAGGGTGCCAATTGGACCTGTACCTCGGGAACGATCTTCTCGTGATAGTCTGGACCGAGCCCGGTGCGCAGTGCCTGGTCGACGACCACCTCGGCCGCGCGGCCGCGCGCATAGCAGCGCCACAATCCGATCCATGAGACGAAGGTGATGAACAACCCGAGTCGGCCCGGCCACCCGTGCAGTGCGCCCGCGCGGATGAACACGAGCGTCATCACTGCCTGCCAGGCGATGTGATGCAGCGCCAGCTCGGTCGTCAGCCAGCCGGAGAAGAAGCTGATCGCGGCGCGTCGCATCCCGGTATAGAGCGGCCGATACGCGTTGTAGGTGAACCACGCACCGACGAGGGCAACGAAGAGAAACAACCACGACATCGAATCCTCCAAGAACAGTGACGAGTGACCAGTGACGAGTGACAAGCAGGGAGCTTTTATCGCTCGTCACTCGCCACTCGCCACTTTCTGTCACCTCTTCTCCGTGCTCTGGATCACCTCGTGGATCTCCAGGACATTGGCTCCGGCGAACATCTCCGCCGGCGGCCGGTTGCTGTGCGCCGCACGGAACGATTCGCTTTTCGTCCAGTCCCAGAACGCCTGCTCGCTCTCCCAATAGGTCTGCACCAGGTAGTACCCCTGCTCGGTGCTGGTTTCCCATTGCCCGGTTTGGTGGCTGAAGCGGCGCTGCACCGGTCGGAGCACGAGGTTCTTGATGAACCCCGGGGACTGGTCGATGAGATGGGCGCGCGTGCGGAAGCGATCCTCGAAGTCCGCCTCGTGGCCCGCGGCCACAGGGATACGGTTGGTAACGACGAATGCCATACGGGCGCGCTCACTTCTTGGTGCGCTTGTGCTTGAGGTGCACCGCGGCCCCGCCCTCGAGCACGCGGAAGGTGAATGACTCGGTGAGGTAGAGCCACACCTTGTCTTTGTCGTGCGCGGCGTAGCCGATCGAAAGATCTTGTCCGATGCTGAGCTCGAAGTCCTCGCCACGCGTCGATAACGCCACGGCGCCATCGACGGCGGGTGCCCACACGATGGGGCCGTCGATGACGCGCGCGACGCGTTCGCGAATCGGGTACCCATCTTCGGCTGCTTGCGACAGGCCGGCGTAACATTCCGGCCCGAGGGCCAACGCATAGGGGCCGTCGATGCCGGCGCGGCGCAAGATCTCGGTCGCCTCGACCACGGCGGACGGATAGTCCGCATAGTTGGCGGGAATGGCGATCGGCGGATGCGGGGTGGTCGGAATGATCCCGGCGATTGCCGCGGCCTTGAAGCCGTTGAAGATCGCGCTGTCTTCGGCACGGGCGACGCTTTCGGCGGCCTTGACCACCGCATCGAGGTCGAGCATGGCGCCGCGCGCCGCACAATCGAGGTCCAGGATCGACAGGTCGAACGGCATGCGCAACTCGACAATCGGCGCGACCTCGCGCAGGCCCCACGGCACGCCGAGGTTGTCGTCGTGCCGAATGTCGATCCAGCCGGTATTGACCGCGCCGTGCTGCCAGCCGTGCGGTCCGCTAACGTCGACGAGCTTGCGTCCTGCCAGGTGGAGCCGCAGCACGCGCGCGGCCTCCTCGTCAATTTGCTTCCACGCCTCGGGGGTGATCGGAGCGAGATTTCGTTTGAGTAGGTCCATGGAATTCACTTTCCTTTCAAGTTGCCGATACCCAGCGTGGCGCCGCTCGCGGCCGGGCTGCCGGCCGCCGCTTCCTCGATGGCGGTGATCGGCTTCTCGGTGAAGAGATATTTCTTCATCATCGCGTCAAAATGCTCGTGATGCCGCCGGAGCCATTCCAGGACCATCATGGCGTGCTCGATCTCTTCGTTCTGGTTGTGGATCAGCACGGCGCTGAGATTGGCGTCGGAGCAGGCCTCGGCCCGCTGCCCGTACCAATCGATGGCTTCCAGCTCTTCCATCAAACTGACGATGGCGCGATGCAGATTACGGGTATTTTCGGATAACTGGTCTAGGGGCTCGTGATAGCTGTCGCTGGCCATACCACACTCCTCGATTGCGCCGCGAGATGTTCATAGGCACCTGTGCTGGGCCGACGCCCATGCCGTCGCGGGTTGCGGCTGGGTCTCCGCGATGCGCGGCCGCGTTGCGGAGCGGTTGACATAAACCTTGAGTCATCGGCAAAGGATTCCGAACACGTAGCAGCCTACCGACTATCGGTGACGAGTCAATGCCGGCCGCCGACACGACCGACGCGAATGGTTGTAGTGCGCCAGGCGGCCGCCCGCTACTCTACCATCGTAGTGGTGAAGCTTGACAACTGTGTGCTTGCGGACCAGAAATACAACCTTGAAGTTGGGGGGCTCCAGCTGGCGCCTCGGCGCCGTCCCCGCGATGAGTCACAAGGAAATCCAATATGATCAGATTTGATGTCTTCCGACGCTTTTCCATTGTCTGTGCCGCCGGGTTGGCAGCGTTGCTGCAGATGGTGTCCGCCACGGTGCAGGCCCAGCCGATGTTTACCGAGTACCCCGCGACGGCCTCTGACAGCGAGCCGTATGCCATCACGGCGGGCCCGGATGGCAACCTGTGGTTCACGGAGCAGGGGGCCAATAACAAGATCGGGCGCATCTCTCTCTCCGGGAGCGTGACCGAGTTTCCGATCCCGACATCGGGAGCGGCGCAAGGGGGAATCACCGCGGGTCCCGACGGCAACGTGTGGTTTACCGAGCTGACCGCCAATAAGATCGGCCGCATTCTGGTGGACAGCCCCAATAGCGTTGTGGAGTTCACCGTGCCGACGAGCAGCAGCATGCCGACCGGTATCGCCGCCGGCTCCGACGGCAACCTGTGGTTCACCGAGCGCAGCGCGAACAAGATCGGCGTCGTCACGACCGCGGGCAGCTTTCACGAATTCACGCTGAGTGGGGCGGCGGCGCCCGTAGGGATCACCGCCGGGCCTGACGGCAATCTGTGGTTCACCGAGCAAGGCACGAACAAAATCGGCCGCATTCTGGTGGACAGCCCAAACACCCTGACCGAGTTCCCCCTGCCGAGCTCCGCGGCAGCACCAAACGGTATCACTGCCGGACCGGACGGCAATCTCTGGTATACGAAGCTGACTGGCGCGGTTGGGCGGATCACGACAACCGGCACGGCCACCGAGTTCACCGCCATAGGGGGACCGGTCAATATTACCGCCGGTGCAGACGGCAACGTTTGGTTCACTGAGCAGAGCTCCAACACGATTGCACGCATTCTCGTCGCAGTTCCCAATACCATCGACGAGTTCACCGTCCTGACGCCGGCCAGCACCCCGCTCGGAATCGCCGCCGGCTCCGATGACGCGATCTGGTTTACGGAGTTCTCCGTCAACCAAATCGGTAGACTGTTCCCCGTCATCACGGGGCCGACCCCGACGCCAACCGTCACCAGTACTCCGACGGATACGCCAACCGAAACTGCCACGCCGACGGCAACGGATACGCGGACGATGACGCCGACGGAGACGTTCACCGACACGCCCACCGAGACGCCGACAGACACACCGACGGACACGCCGACGGCGCTCCCAACCGAGACACCGACACAAACCGCGACGTTCACCGATACGATTCCGCCAACCTTCACCGGCACGCCAACCGAAACGGCCACGCCGACGGGAACGGCCACGCCGACGGGAACGGATACGCCGACGGGAACGGCCACGCCGACGGGAACGGATACGCCGACGATGACGCCGACGGAGACGTTCACCGACACGCCCACCGAGACGCCGACAGACACACCGACGGACACGCCGACGGCGCTCCCAACCGAGACAGCGACACAGACCGCGACGTTCACCAATACGTTTCCGCCCACCGCCACCGACACGCCGAGCGAAACGCCAACACTCACGGAGACCCCAACGATTACGCAAACCCCCACGATCACAGCGACACCGACCGTTACCGGGACACCCACGGACACGGTGACGGCGGGCCCCACCGACACCCCGACAGAAACCGCGACTGAAACGCCGACGGCGACGGCTACCGAGACACCAAGCGAGACGCCGACAGAGACACCAGAGGAAAGTGAGACGCCGACCGAGACGCCCACGCCTACGGAAACAGCGACCCTGACTCCCACCGATACGCCGACGGATACGCCGGTGCCGGAGCCGACAAACTCGGCAACCGAGACCCCGCCACCAAGCGTGACTCCGACATTTTCCCCGAGGGCGACCGACACACCGACGGAAACACCGACCCAACTGCCGACCGCGACGCCGACCAATCTACCGACTGACACCGCGACGGCCGTACCGACGGCGACCCCCACGGATACGCCGAGCGCGACGTCCACGCCCACGCCGACGGTGAGCGCGACGTCCACGCCGAGCCTGACGCCCACGCCAAGCCCGACGCCCACGGGGACCGCGACTCAGACCCCGAGCCCAAGCCCGACGCCCACGGCGAGCGCCACGCCCACGGCCACTCCTTCGCCGAGCGTCACGCCGCAGCCGTGCGTCGGCGATTGCGAGGACGATGGCGTGGTCACCGTCGACGACATCATCAAGATGGTCAACATTGCGCTCGGTACGGAGCCTCTATCGGTGTGCCCCGCAGGCGATCCCGATCACGATGGCGAGATCACCATCAACGAGATCATCGAGGCCGTGAACAACCTCCTGTTCGGGTGCCCGGCCTGACGTCGGCGTGCCCACCAGCCGTTTCCCGCTGGTGGGCGGGATGGGAAGCGACCTTCTTTCCGAGCGCGCTGGCTCACGCGCAACGGCTTGAACGCCGAAAGGGCGCGGTATGCCGAGGGTGCTGCGGGCGGTCCTGACTCGGGCGATTCTGGTGCTGCTCGGCCTGTCCCTGTCTCTCCTCGTCCTCGAGGTGGCGCTACGGATCGGGGCCGTGTTTGCCGGCCGGGGAACGGCGGAGCAATCGGTGCTCCCCGGCAAGTGGCGCATGCTCACCCTGGGCGACTCGAACACCTATGGCATCTATGTGGACAAGGCGCAGGCGTACCCGAAGGTGTTTGAGACGTTGTGGAACGCCAATCCCGACCATCAGCAAGTCGAGGTATTCAACATGGGGTTTCCGGGAACCAACTCCTCGAAGCTGGTCAAGGATTTCCAGCGCATGCTGTGGAGCTTCCGCCCGGATGTCGTGACCGTGATGGTCGGTGCCAACGACCTCTGGACGATGCCCGAGACGACGGTGGCATCACTCCACCCAAGCGAGCGAGTGGCGGCGGCGCTCTGGCGCGTGTCCCGGGCCTACCGCTTCCTGTATATGATGCGCCGCGCTTGGCAGATCCGTCAGCTTGACGTGACTTCGGAGCCGTGGAGCGGAATTCAGGGCGGGCACGGCACGGCGCGCTACGGCAAGGAGGAATTCGATCTGGGTTGGATCAAGGTGCCGGAAGGGGGTGTGCCCGGTTGGCATCCTGCGGCCGAGCTGAAGAAGAACCTGGAGACCTTGGCTGCGCAGGCCGCCGCGTTTGGTGCTCAGCTCGTCTTCATCACATACGCAGCGGACAGCGGCTTTTACGCATTTGCCAACACCGTCATGCGGGAGACTGCCACGGCCACAGGCACCCCGCTGATTGATGTGGCTGCGGCATTCAAGTCGGCGTGCCCGCCGCCGGCCGACTCCGACTCGCTCACCAGCGCCGGAGCGCGATGTCCTGAGCTCTTTCCCGACCAGCATCCAACAGTCATGGGTCATACGCAGGTGGCGCATACGCTCGCGCAAGAACTGCCGTCGGCGCTACAGCCGGTTCACTAGGCGCTGGAGGTTGAGAAGTCATTGCTCGCAAGTCAAGGTTCGTTTCCTCAAGCGCCCGCTGATGGCAGATGGCGTATCGCTGATGGTCGGAACCATATGCCATCGGCGATCAGCCATTGGCGCGAGGCGCACATGCTGGCTGATCGGAGGCGCAGCCGAAAATAGGGACAGATCTCCTCCCTTAGTTTCGCCGCGAGGAGACGCGCGGAACTTCTTGGCTGAACACTAGCGACCAACGGAAGCGGTTCATAGATAGGGACGCCGGCCGCAGGCCCGGGCCATAGAAGAGACGCCGGCCGCAGGCCCGGGCCATAGAAGAGACGCCGGCCGCAGGCCTATTCCTTCAGCGCGCCGCTCAGAATGCCGGCGATGTAGTAGCGCTGCAGGGCGACGAACAGCACAATCACCGGGAGCACGGTGAGCACGGCGCCGGCCATGATCAACTCGGTGTCCTGCACATGCTCGCCCACCAGATTGGCGACGGCCACCGGCAACGTGTAGCGGTCGCTGTCGGTCAACACGATCAGCGGCCATAGGAAGTCGTTCCAGGTGCCCATGAACGTGAAGATCGCCAGGGTCACGAGAATCGGCAGGCATGCGGGAATTACCAAAGACCAGTAGATACGAAACTCGCCGGCGCCGTCGATGCGCGCCGCGTCGAGCAGGCTGTCCGGAATCGAGAGCGCATATTGGCGCACCAGGAAGATGCCGAAGATACTGGCCATGCCGGGGATGATCACGCCCCAGTACGTGTTGATGCAGCCCATCTCCTTGAGCAGGAGAAACAGCGGCAACATTGCCACCTGTCCGGGGATGACCAATGCCGCCAGCAAGCCGCGGAAGACCTGATCCCGGCCGCGAAACACGAACTTGGCGAAGGCGTAGCCGGCCATCGAGTTGAGCAGCAGCGAGATGCCCGTCACCGCCGCCGCCAGCACGGCGCTGTTGGCCAGCGCGCGTGCCAGATTCAGCCGCGTGAACAACGCCGCATAGTGTTCGAACGTGACCGTGCTCGGCCACAATCGCGGTGGCAGGGCGGTCGCCTCACCGGTCGGCATGAGCGATGCGGAAACCATCCAGAGCAGCGGCAAGAGCGTCAATCCGGCACCCAGGGCGAGCGGCAGGTGCACGGCGAGCGCGCGCAGCGCACGTTTCATCGTCCCGTCCCCACGGCCAGCGCGCTACCGGTTTGACGCGCGCGTAAGCGCCACGACACCAGGGTGAGGAGCAGGAGAATCGCAAACAGCGTGAATGCCACCGCCGCCGCGTATCCCATGTTCCACCAGCGGAAGCCTTCCTGATACATGAGCAGGACAATGCTTAAGGTGCTATGTGCCGGACCGCCCTGCGTCATCACATACGGCTCGGCGAACAACTGAAAGTAGCCGATGAGCGTCATCAGCGCGACGAAGGCGAAGGTCGGGGCCAGCATCGGCAGCGTGACATGGCGGAACTGTTGCCAGGGCGGTGCCCCATCGATGCTCGCGGCCTCGTAGAGGCGCTCGGGGATCCCCTGCAGGCCGGCGATGAAGATGACCATGTTGAACCCGAAGTTCTTCCACACCGCCATCAAGATGATCGCCGGCAGCGCCCAGCGGGGATCGCCGAGCCAGTCGATCGGGCCGATTCCCAGCGCGCCCAAGCCGTGGTTCAGCAGACCGAAGCGCGGGTGATACACGTAGCGCCACACCACGGCGACGACGACCAGCGTCGCGACCACGGGCAAGAAGAAAATGGTGCGGAAAACGCCTTTGAAGCGTACCAGCTTGGCGGACAGCAGCAGCGCGGCTGCCAGCGAGACGGCGACGGACAGCGGCCCGGCGACGACGACGAAGTACACCGTGTTGCGCAAGGCAATCCAGAACAGCGGGTCGTGCAACAGATGCGCGTAGTTTGCGCCGCCGACGATCCGCAGGTTCGCGCGGCTGGCGATGGCGTAGATGTCGAAGTCGGTGAGACTCAGCAGCACCGACGCCGCGACCGGGAGAAAAAAGAAAACGGCAATCGCGCTGAGCGCCGGGGCGAGGAAGTACCACGCCGGGGACAGGCGGTGACGGCTACGCATCCTGCACCCCGCCGTGGGCTTGCAGAGCAGCTGGCCCCGGCGAATGAATTCGCGGCAACGAGAGGCACCAAGTCCGCCTGCGCGGACTCCCCCCTCCGCGTGCGCAAGACGGGGGAGCGGTGGGGAGCTCGCGCAGGCGAGCTGGGTGCCGTTGTTGCCGCGGTTTCAACCGCCGGGCCAGCCGCGGCGTGCCGCCAGCTAACCTTTTCGATCTCATGGCGCGCCCGGTCCTTGCTGGGTGTCGTCGCGTTCCAACATCCAGCGCCGCTTGGCGAGCAACGCGTCGACGTCGGCATCCAGCGCGCTCAGCGCTGCGTCGGCCGTCATGCGCTCGCGAATCGCCGCGTCGGCGTAGTCGGTGATCAGCGTGGCGATGCGTTCCCACTCCGGGATCTTCGGCGTTGAGCGAACATGCTCCAACTGTGTTCCGAAGGCCTGTGCGTAGCGATTGTCGGCGAGTGCCGGGTCGCTCCATGCCGACTGCCGCGACGGCAGATCGCCGGTCAAACGGTAGAACGCCAGCTGCTGCGCCGGCTCCGACAGATACTCAATCCATTTCCACGCCACGTCTGTATGCTTCGAATGCCGGCCAATCGCCAAGCTGGCACCGCCGGCCACCGAAGTTCCGGGATACGTGCCGTCCGGGCTCGGAAGTGGCGCCGTCGTCCAGTGATCGCTCAGACTGGCCGGCAAGCGCTGACTGAACTCGCCGATGTTCCACGGTCCGGTGATGTAGAACGTGAAGAATCCGTTAGCGAAGTCTTGATACAGATTGGCGACCTGCGCATCGCCAGCGCGCGGGGCAAGGCCGCGAGCGAACAAATCGAGGTAGAAGGCAAAGGCGCGACGGAACGGTGGGCTGCGAAAGTCGCCGTAGCGACCGTGGTCGCGCAGCAGCGTGGCGTTCAGCTGCAACGCCAGGATGACCGGCGTCTGCCACTCGCTCACGGGCAGCAGGATCGCATAGTTGCCCGCGCCGGCCCGCTGCTTGACGCGCACCATCGCATCGAGCCACGTCTCCCAGGTCGTCGGCGGCTGCGCGATACCCGCCTGCGCGAGCAGGTCGCTGCGGTAGAAGAGCAACCGGGTGTCGACGTACCACGGCAGGCCGCAGGTGACGCCGTCGATCACGTTGGTGTCGAGGATCCCGGGGAAATAGTCGGCGGCGCGGGCCGTAGTCGACGCGGCCAGCCGGGCGTCCAACGGCTCGAGCGCCGCGATGGCGACGAGCTCGGGAATCCAGGTGTTGCCGACTTGGAAGACATCGGGCATGGCGTCGCCGACGAATGCCGTCAGCAATTTCTCGTGTGCGGCGCTCCAGGGAATTTGTTGGACGCGCACGTGGACGCCGGGGACGCGGAGTTCGAACTCCGGGACCAACTGCTGCACGACTTCACCCTCGCGTCCCATTGCCCAGAAGTCGATAACCTCCGGGGCGCTCGAATCTGTACGGCACGCGGCACAGAGCGGCAACAGCAGGACAAGCCCGAGGCGCGGGAACGACGGCATGGCGCGACGCCTTACCACACCTGAGGCGCCACGTCGTGGATGCGGCGCCTCGATACAGCCCCTGAAAAAACGGGGCTTACTCACAGTGCGCCAAAATTCCGGAGCCCGGTTCACCGGGCTTTCTTTCACTGAGCCGGGGGCTTTAGCCCTCGGTGGAATCGGCCACTGCATTGGTGGCCCTATTACCGCTGAGCGTGGAGTCGCTCAGAACGGCCGTGCCTCGGTTGTAGAGACCGGCGCCGCCGACTTCGCTTGATCCGTTATCAACCGATCGCCGAGTTGCCGCTCACTACGCAGCCGGCAAGATTCAGCGTGTCGGCGTTGTATATGCCGCCGCCCTGACCTTGCCGCCAGATAGGCGGCATCCTGCCAAGATCGCATCCTTCGAGACGGCGCCTGAAGAGACGGCGCCTCCTCAGGATGAGCGGAAACCTCAATGTTCCCTGACAATACGCCGCTCACCCTGAGGCGGCCGCATCTCCTCAGCGGCCGTCTCGAAGCATGTCCTGAGCCTGTCGAAGGGGGTGCCTACCATCGCGGACGATCGTTAACTCACCGGCATTGGCCTTGGCCCTGTGGCCCCCGTCTGGCAGTGTTCCAAGCGCCCTGCGCAAGCTGTTGAGCGGACGCCTCCCGCAGACTCCTGATCCCATTCCTTCGTGAGCTTCGCGCCCTTCGTGGTTCCATTCTCCGCCACGCCTCGACGCGACATGTCCGGGATCAATCGTCCAACAAAGAGCGGCGTGAGGGCACGCCGGCTCCAATCGTGGCCCGGGCAGCCGGGTGGACTTGGCAGTCCGCAGCGACCAGCGGGAGCGGTCCATAGAAGGGACGCCGGCCGCAGGCCCCCAGGCCTTCCGCAGTGGGGGCGGACGCGATACAACGGCAGGCCGGTCGTCGACCGAGTGTGTGACCCTTGACTCGGCCGCGTCGGCTAGCGCATGAACCGTTGCCCGGAGGAAGTCCCTAGGATGCCATGTCAACGAGGGGTACCCGAGATCTGCAGAACGCTGTGCACTGGGCGCGGCACCCTGCCGGCGCGTCTGCTGCGCACCATGGTCTGTGTCCTGGTCGTGGCTGGGCTGGCGCGCGTCGCCGTCGCCTTCGATCTCAATGACGTGACGGAGAAGGCGCAGCAACTCGCCAAGGACGCCTACCATGACCCGAAGCAGCAGGTCCCCGACTGGTTGCTGAAGATCAGTTATGACCAGTGGCGCGACATCCGGTTTCGTCCGGAGAAGGCGCTGTGGGAGGATCGCCACCTGCCGTTCCGGGTGCAGTTCTTTCACCCCGGCCTGTATTACAATCGCATCGTGGCAATCAACGTCGTGGACGCCAAGGGCGTCCAACCGCTGGAGTTTTCGCCAAGCCAGTTCGACTATGGCAAAAGCGATTTCGCCAGCCGCGTGCCCCAGGACCTCGGGTACGCCGGCTTTCGCATCCATACGATGATCAAGACGCCGCAGTATTACGATGAGGTGATCGTATTTCTCGGCGCCAGCTACTTCCGCGCCGTCGGCAAGCAACAGGTGTTCGGACTCTCGGCGCGTGGGTTGGCGATCGACACGGCGCTCCCCTCCGGCGAGGAGTTTCCCTTCTTCAAAGAGTACTGGCTGGTGGCGCCCACCGCGAAAAGCAAGGACATGACCGTGTACGCGCTTCTCGACAGCCCAAGCGTGACCGGAGCATATCGTTTCGTCATTCAACCGGGCGACCAGACGAGCGTGTCTGTCGTGGAACGGCTGTTCTTCCGCCGCGAGGTGAAGAAGCTCGGCATTGCGCCGCTGACCAGTATGTTCTTCCATGGTGAAGACACGACGCGCCAGTTCGAGGACTTCCGTCCCGAAGTGCATGACTCCGATGGGCTGCTGCTCAGCTTTACCGGCGGTGAGTGGCTCTGGCGCCCGCTCGACAACCCGAAGACGTTGAACGTCAGCGCCTTCCACATGCCGACCCCGAAAGGCTTCGGGCTCATTCAGCGGGATCGCGACTTCGATCACTATCAGGACTTGGAGACGCGCGCCGATCAACGTCCGAGTGCCTGGGTGGTGCCGCAAGGCAATTGGGGAGACGGGCACGTCGAATTGGTGGAGATCCCGACGAAGTCCGATACCAACGACAACATCGTTGCCTTCTGGGCGCCGGAGAAACCGCCAAAGGTCGACGAAACCGCGGTGTACGCATACACGCAGTATTGGTACGGCGAGGATGCAGGGCGTTCGCCCAGCGGCCGCGTCGTGGCCACCCGTCGCGACCGCGGCAACCAGGAAGACACCTACCGTTTCGTCGTCGACTTCGCCGGCAAGAAGCTGGAGGCGATTCCCGCCGATCAGGTGTTGCGCGGCGTGGTCAGCGTCGCCTCCGAGGCCGAAGCGGCGGACCTGTTCGATCAGCACGTGGTGAAGAACCCGGTGACCGGCGGCTGGCGCCTGACCTTCGAAGTGAAGCCGAAGCGCAAGGAGCCGCTGGAGTTGCGCGCCTTCCTCGATAAAGGCGGCGATACGCTGACGGAAACGTGGTCGTATGTGATTTTGCCGTGACCGGAGCAGAAGAAAATGGAAAACCGGGAACGACGGAACCGGGAATGGAGAGCCGGTTAGTGCGGAGACCGCATCCGTCATACTTCGTCCATTTGCCGGTTCTCCATTCTGTATTCCCGGTTCCCGGTCCATTCTCTTCAGCGTGGCAATACTCGTGAATCCAAAGTTGCAGCCGTCTAGCAGTCTGCCGGACCTGGCAGCCCCTAGCGACCAATCCTGTCCTGAGGCTCCCCGAAGGGGGGAGCGGGCCATAGACGAGACGCCGATCGCAGGTCATTTCGAGGTGCCACCGGGGCGCTTGCTGCAAGATTGGCGCGCCGCCTACACCCGGACCGTCGCGTATCTGGAGGCCCTTGGCATTCCCGAGAGCGAGCGTGATGCGCTGGCGCAGATCGCAGTGCAGCGTGCGCTGCAGAGCGCGGTGTGGCCAGCCGACAGCGACGCGGTGGGCGAGACATTGCAGGCACTGCGCGCCCTTCTGCCGGAGCACTACGCGAGCGCCAACGGCGGCCGGTGTTCCACCGCCGACGCCTTTCTGGCATGGCGGCTCGATACCTACCTGACCGAGCGTTTCAATCGGGAAACGCCAGCTGCAGCGTCACTGCCATTGCGCAACGGCATCTCGGCGATGCCCCCGCTGGCGCGCCGCGCCATGATCCCCGAGCAGATCGAGCGCCGCGTGCTGCGGCGGTTCATCAACCGTTTCCGGCCGGGGTGGACCAAGGTGGCGCGGGCGCGGCGCCGCGCGCTGCGGGCACGCCGTCGTGTGCTGCCGTGGATTCGCGCGGCGCATCGCCGGCGCGCGCTGCTGGCCGAGTTGGTGCTGATTCCGAGCGTCATCGCCAGCGGCTTTATGGTGAACGTCTTGCCGCACCAGGGTGGCACCTGGCTGGAGGTGGCCATCGTCGTCTTTTTCGGCGCGCTCTTCGGCTGGATCTCGATCGGCTTCTGGACGGCGCTGCTCGGCTTCCTGACGCTCGTCGGCCGGCGCAGCCGCTTCGCAATTACCCGCCCGGATCCGGATGACGCCGGCGAGTTTCGCCCTGAGGGCCGTACTGCGATCGTCATGCCGATTTGTGACGAGCCCGTGGCCCGCGTGTTCGCCGGCTTACAGGCCATCTATCAATCGCTCGAGCGCACCGGCGCGCTGGCGCACTTCGATTTCTTCATCCTCAGCGATTCGGGCGGCGCGAGCACCTGGGTGCAGGAAGAAGAGGCCTGGGCCGCGTGGTGCCGCGCCGTGAATGGCTTCGACAAGATCTTCTACCGGCGCCGGCGTGTCCGCCTGGCGCGCAAAAGCGGCAACGTCGCCGACTTCTGCCGGCGCTGGGGCCGGCAGTACCGCTATATGATCATGCTCGACGCCGACAGTATCATGGCCGGTGCGACGCTCGTGCGGCTGGTGCGGATGATGGAGCGCCGTCCCGACGCCGGCATGATTCAAACCGCCCCCACGGCGGTCAATCGGCGCTCGCTGTTTGCGCGTGTGCAGCAGTTTGCCAGCCGGGTCTACGGTCCTATGTTCGCCGCCGGGCTGCACTTCTGGCAGCTTGGCGACGGCCAGTATTGGGGGCACAACACCATCATCCGCATCGCGCCTTTCATGGACCATTGCGCCTTGCCGCGGCTGCCGGGCAAGCCACCGCTCGGCGGCGAGATCTTGAGCCACGACTTCGTCGAGGCGGCACTGATGGGGCGCGCCGGCTGGACGCTGTGGCTGGCCTACGATCTCGATGGCAGCTACGAGGAGGTGCCGTCGACGCTGCTCGAGGAAATGAAGCGCGATCGCCGCTGGTGTCAGGGCAACCTGCAGCATCTGCGGCTGCTGTTTACCGAGGGACTGTTCGGCGCCCACCGCGCCTTGTTCATCAACGGCGTGCTCGCATATGTCTCGGCGCTGCTGTGGTTCACTTTCCTGACGTTGAGCACCGCGCAAGCCATCGAGAACGCCTTGCGCGAGCCCGAGTACTTTCCACACGGGCGCAGCTTGTTTCCGGAGTGGCCGGTCTGGCATCCGGACTGGGCGCTGTATCTGATGGCGGTGACCGGGATGATCCTGTTTCTGCCGAAGCTGCTCAGCATCGTCCTCATCGCCGTCAAGGGGCGGCGCCATACGCGCGCCTATGGCGGCCTCATCAAGCTGACGCTCAGCGTCGTGCTGGAAATCCTTCTCTCCAGCCTGCTGGCGCCGATTCGGATGGTGTTCCACAGCCGCTTCGTGCTGCAGAATCTCATCGGCCGTACTGTCAGCTGGCGCTCACAAGGCCGGGAGGACGCGGAGACCAGCTGGGGCGAAGCCATGCGCCATCACGGGCTCGACACGATCGTCGCGAGCGCCTGGGGCATCGGACTCTATTGGCTGAATCCCAGCTACTTCTGGTGGGTCACGCCGATCATCACCGCGTTGATCTTGTCGATTCCGACCTCGGTGCTGGCCAGCCGTGTGCGTTTGGGTGATCGTGCCCGGGCGCGTCGGCTGTTCATGATTCCCGAGGAGAGCGAGCCCCCACAGGAGCTCAGCGATCTCTCCGACGCCCTGCGCGTGGCACAACAGCCCGTGCCGATGCATACGGCGGAGCGCGACGGCTTCGTGCGTGCCGCCGTGGATCCGTACGTCAACGCGCTACACCGCGCCCTGCTGGGACCGCGTCGCACGCTACGGCCATCGATCCACGCGGCCCGGCGTGCCTTGCTCGATCGCGCCTTGCAGAACGGTCCGGATGCGCTGACGGAGCGCGAACGCAAGATCCTGCTCTACGACCCCGACCTCGTGGTCGCCCTGCACCAACGCGTCTGGGCGATCGGAGGCAGCGCTCCGGCAGCACACTGGGGTCGACCCGGCTTTGATTTGCCAACGCAGCGTGGATTCTGACTGGCAAGGTTTGCGCACCGGAAAGAGGCCGACGATGACACCTGGTTTCGTAAGCGCGCCCATCACCGAGGACGACACCTTCCTGGCCGCCGCGCTCGAACATGCCAGCATTGCGACGCTCCTGATGTCGATCATTCATTTGACCGGCGACGCGAGTCTGTTGAATGGCACGATACGACCGCAGCGGACACTGCCCGGCGAAACTGACGGCGGGTTGTCTGACGCCGACAAGGCGGCGGTGCGCGCCATGGGACTCGCGGCCGTGCGGGCGTATCGTGATCGGGGCTGCACGCTGCCGCCATTGCCATCGCCGGCCACGATCCGCGCGATGATGAGTTTCATGGTCGGTGAAGAGGTGCCCGACGAGTACGTGCCGATGTTCCTCGAAGAGATGGCTCTCGATGATGGCGATGCGCGCGCGGCGGCGTGGGACGCCGTGCCGCGGGAGCGCCGCGAGAAATTCCAGGTCGTCGTGATCGGCGCCGGGATGTCGGGTCTGCTCGCGGCCATTCGTCTCGAGCAGGCGGGCATCCCGTACGTCGTCATCGAGAAGAACGACGATGTCGGCGGCACCTGGCTGGAGAACAGTTACCCGGGCTGCCGGGTCGACGTGGCCAACCATTTCTATTGCTACTCATTCGAGCCGAATCACGACTGGCCCGAGTTCTTTTCGCGGCGCGACGAGCTGCGCCAGTACTTCGCGCGTTGCGCCAACCGTTACGGTGTGCGGCAGCGGATTCGCTTCGGTACGGAGGTGGTGGCCGCGCGCTGGGACGAGCGCGCGGCCAGGTGGGTCGTCCATCTGCGCGCGCCGCAGGGTGGCGAGGAGACGCTGACGGCCAACGCGCTAATCAGCGCCGTCGGCCAGCTCAACCGGCCGCGCCTCCCGGACATTCCGGGGCGCGAAACATTTGCCGGCCCGGCCTTCCACTCGGCCGAGTGGCGGCACGAGCATGGGCTCGAAGGGAAGCGCGTGGCGGTGATCGGCACCGGCGCCAGTGCGTTCCAACTTGGGCCCGAGGTGGCCAAGGTGGCCAGCCGGCTTCTCGTGTTCCAACGCTCGCCACCGTGGATGTCGCCGAACCCGCGCTACCACAAGCGTGTCAGTGACGCGAAGCGCTGGCTGCTCCGATGCGTGCCGTACTACGCGCGCTGGTACCGCTTCCTGCTCTTCTGGCCGATCTCGGACGGGCTCATGCCGTCGCTCGTCGTCGATCCGGACTGGCCGCATCCCGAGCGCGCCGTCTGCGCCGCCAACGATATGATGCGCGAGTTCTTTACGCAGTACATCGCGGCGCAGATCGGTGACGACCCGGCGCTGCTCGCCAAGGTGGTGCCCAGCTATCCGCCGTTCGGCAAGCGCATGCTGCCGGACAACGGCACGTGGTTGGCGATGCTGAAGCGCGACAACGTCGATCTCGTCACCGAGCCGATTGCCGCGATCACGCCGCACGGTGTGCGCTGCGCCAACGGGGTCGAGCATACGGTCGACGTGATCGTCTTCGCCACCGGCTTCCATGCGAACCGCTTCTTGTGGCCGATGGAGATCGTCGGCCGTGAGGGCGTCAGCTTACGCGAACGCTGGGGTGAGGAGCCGCGCGCCTATCTCGGCATCACGGTGCCCGGGTTTCCGAACCTGTTCTGTCTCTACGGGCCCGGCACCAATCTGGCGCACGCCGGGAGCATCATCTTTCACTCCGAGTGCCAGGTACGCTACGTGATGGGGTGTCTGGCGGCACTGCTGGGGCGCGGCTTCTCGGCCATGACGTGCCGGCCGGAAGTGCACGATGCGTTTGCCGAGCGTTTCGATGCCCGCCACAAGACGATGGTGTGGTCACATCCCGGGACGAACAGTTGGTACAAGAACGCCCAGGGTCGCGTGCTGACGACGTCGCCGTGGCGACTGGTCGACTACTGGCACTGGACGAAGGAGCCGGTGATCGAGGACTACGAGTTACGGTGAGACCGACCCCTTTAGGGCCCTCAAATATTCAAGATGCGAGATGCAGACAATACTCAAAAGCTCATGCTCATGGTCGCAAGACTGAAATCGTAAGTGAATTGCCATCTCCATGCATCTTGGTTCTTGAGTATGCTCTTCTCCGCCTGCGCCTGCCGCTCTACCAATCGTGCTTCGCGACCGCCATGCGGACCAACGCCGCACCGAGGTCGGCGGGGGTCATGACGGCATCGGCGAGGGTATGCAGAATCTGCTCCGGCGGCCAGCGTAGCGTCGCGTTCTCCGGCTTGGCTTGTGCGAACACGCGCCCGCCTTCCAGCCATACCCCGCACATGGCCGACACCAGATCCTCTCGGACCCCGCCCATGACGATGGCGAGTCCCCTCGGACCGTAGACCCGTGCCAGGGTCCCGAGCAGGTGGAGACCCGATGGACGGAGGTCGTTGACCGGCGGCGCGGTCGAGAGGTGCACCCGCGGAATGCGATCTTCGATGACCTCGAGATGCCGATTATCCGGGGCCACGAGGACGGTTGCTGGTGGCAACAGATCTCCTTCATTGGCGACTTTGACGTTCAGGGCGCAGTTCCGGCTCAACCAGCTGGCGAACCCGTCGCTGAATCCTTTCCCGACGTAGGGGAGAATGAGCAACGGAGCGGAGAAGTCTTCCGGCAGCAGCTTGAGCATCGCCGCGAGCGCGTGCAGCGAGGCGTTGGATACGAAGATGGCAACGGCTTGGATCTGGGCGTCGGTCGCCCATGACTGCCGGATGCGATAGTAGCGAGTGGCTTCCGAGTGCGCCGCGCTCTCGACGACGTCGAGGAACGCGGCGGACATGACCTCGTCATGGGGGTCGGGCGCTTCGGGCAGATAGTTGAGGGCGCCGGCGCGGTAGGCGCTCTCGTTCGCCATGGCCGACATGCCGGCGAGCTTCTCGCCGATGATGAGCACCGGCGTCGGGCAGCGAATCATGATCTCTTTTGTGGCGACGAAGCCATTCATCATGGGCAAATCGACCGCCATGATGACGAGATTGGGACTCAGTTCCTCGGTCAGTCGGACGGTCTCGGGACCGTTCTCCGCGGAGGCGACAATTTCGATCGACTCGACTCGACTGAGAATGCGCTCGACGCTCGCCTGCCGCCACGGCTCCGCGAGCGCGAGGAGCACGCGCGTCCGCGGCGCCGCTCGCCCACGTTCCCCTTTGACCGCTCGCTGCAATCCTGGATTGAATTCTGTCGTCACGCCGCTTCCCCCGAATTATGAAAGGCCATTTCCCCGGCTCGAACAAGCGAATTTTTTCTTTTCGAAGAGGCCCCTGTTTCTATTTTCGAAGAAGCCCCTGTTTCTAATGGACCCGCGCATTCCGCCGCTCCGGCAGTTACGACGCGACGGCTGCCGGTGCACGCTATGGGGAGCACCAACCGGGGCGCGTATCATTTTGCCGCGGGCGTGCCGGAGAGCGGCTGCATTTCGCCGAGCATCGTCGGCACCAGCTCCGACACCGTCGGGTGGATGTGCATCGCGCGTCGAATGACCGTGTATGGCGCTTTTGCGTACATGACGTCCAAGATCGAGTGGATGACCTCGTCGCCACCGGTGCCGAGGATCGCGGCCCCGAGGATGTCCTTGGTCTCCGCATCCACGATGATCTTCATGAAACCTTGTGTCTCGCCTTTTTCGACGGCACGTCCAACCCGCGTCATGGCGCGTTTGCCGATGAGCGCCGCGCGGCCACGTGCGCGCACCGCCGCTTCCGTCAGACCGGCGCGTCCGAGGGGCGGGTCGACGTACAGCGCATAGGCCGGGATGCGATCCGTGACGCGGCGCGGATCGTTGTCGATCAGGTTCGCCGCGACGATTTCGGCATCGTTGAAGGAGGTGTGCGTAAACGCGCCCTTGCCGTTGCAATCCCCAACTGCCCAGATGCCGGGGGCGCTGGTGCGCAGCTGATCGTCGACGACGATGTAGCCGCGCGCATCCACCGCAATACCAGCCTTGTCGAGACCCAGGTCGTCGGTGTTGGGCCGCCGACCTACCGCCAGCAACACATGGGTGCCGCGCACCTCGGCCGGGCCAGCGGCGCAGTCCATCTGCGCGTCGATCGCGGCGTCGCGTTTGGAAAAGCCGATACAGGTTGCGTTCAGGCGAATGCTGATCCCCTCGCGTTCCACGATGTCCTTGATCGCGGCGGATACATCTTCGTCCTCGCGTTGAATCAGACGGTCGCCCATTTCAATGATGGTGACGGCACTGCCGAAGCGCCGGAACATCTGCCCGAACTCCAGCCCGATGTAGCTGCCGCCCACGATGATCAGGTGCTCGGGAAGAAAATCCACGTGCATCATGGAACTGTTGGTGAGGTAAGGGATCGTATCGAGACCCGTCAGTCGCGGAACTGTGGCACGGCCGCCGACGTTGATGAAGATGCGTTCCGCCGTCAGCCGCTCCGACCCGACGCTCACCTCGCCCGGCGACTCGAAGCGGGCATGGCCCGTATAGACGGTGCAGCGCTCCATGCCCTTCAGCCAGGTCTCGAGGCCGACCCGCGATTGATCGGATACGGCGTCCTTGCGTGCCTTCACCTGCTTCATGTCGACACTGACGTCGCCGGTCATGACGCCGAAGTCGGCGGCGCGGCGTGCCAGATGAGCGGCGTAGGCGCTGGCGACCATGGTCTTCGTCGGAATGCAGCCGGTGTTGATGCACGTTCCACCGAACGACTGGCGCTCGATGATCGCGACGGTAATTCCCGCTTGGGTCAGGCGTTGCGCCAGAAAAGGGCCAGCCTGGCCGGTGCCGATGATGATTGCGTCGTAGGTCGTCGTCATTGGACCTCCCGCATCATGCGTGATGAAACTCCCTTGGAAGCTCGCAGCGTAGCAAGCTTTGCCGCTTCGGTCGACGAGGGGAGCGCGAGTGGCGTCCTCATCTACGCCGGCGAAATCGGATCATCTGGAAAGACCAGTTTGCAACGTCACGGGGTGGCTGCGAGGCGGGCGCGGGCGGTGTCGATGGTCGGTTGGTCGTGACTGGCTTCCGCCATCTGCAACATGCGCTGCCAGAGGGCCCGCGCCTCGTTGCGCTGGCCGGCGGCATCGAGGGACTTGGCGAGTTGATAGGTGGCGCCGTAGTGCGTCGGATTTTGTTCGAGCACTTTGCGAAACGCGGCGGCGGCCGCCGCTGGATCGTTGCGCGTGTAGAGCGCGTCCAGACCGGGCTGCATCTGCGGATCGACTGCCGGGGCCTGACCCAGGCGCGTACGCGCGGCATCGGCGGTGGCGGTATCCTGGTAGCCGTTGGCCATGACCAGCACCTTGCGCCAGACGGGCTCCGCTTGGGTGGGCTGGTGCATTTCATCGAGCGCTTTGGCGAGCTGGTAGGTGGCGCCGTAGTGCGTCGGATCTTGCGCGATCACTTTGCGAAACGCGGTGGCGGCGGCCTGCGGATCGTGACGCGTGTACAGGGCTTCGAGGCCGCTCTTCATCAGCGCATCCACGCTCTCGGGCGCCGGTGGCTGGCTGCAGCCGAGAACCAATCCCAACACCAACAGGGAAACAAATGTTCTGCAGTTACCCAATACCATTCGAGGTTGCCCCTCTTTTCCTCACGCGGCTCCGACGAGCCCCGCCAACGTCGTGGCCACGTAGTCGACCTGCGTCAAGGTCATTTCCGGAAACAGCGGCAAGCTGAGGACGCGCGCGCAAGCCCGCTCCGCATGGGGCAGGCTTCCGGGAGCGTAGCCGAGCTCCGCATAGGCGCGCTGCAGATGCACCGGGCGCGGGTAGTGGATCGCCGTTTCGATGCCGCGCGCCTGCAACGTCGCGCGCACGGCGTCACGGTCGTCGAGGTACACCACGAAGAGATGGTGGACAGCCTCATCATGGGGATTGTCCGCCGGCGTGGCGAGCCGCGCACCGGCGAGTCGCTCGCGGTAGCGGCGCACCAGAGCTTGACGCTGTGCGGTCCACGCCGCCAGATGCCGGAGCTTGACCCGCAGCACCGCGCCCTGGAATCCATCCATGCGGTAGTTGTAGCCGACCATATCGTGGAAATAGCGGGTCGGCTCCCCATGCTGCCGGAGGACATGTGCCAGCTCCGCGAGCCGATCGTCGTTGGTCGTCAATGCGCCACCCTCGCCGTATGCCCCGAGGTTTTTGCCAGGATAGAAACTAAACGCCGCGGCCTGTCCGATACCGCCGACCCGCCGGCCGCGGTAGCGTGCCCCATGCGCTTGGCAGGCATCTTCGACGACCGGGATCGAGTGGCGCTCGGCGACCGCCAGAATCGGGTCCAAGTCCGCCGGCCGGCCGTACAGATGCACCGGGACGATCGCCCGTGTCCGCGCCGTGATCGCCGCTTCGATGCCGCGCGGATCGATGTTGGCGGTTGCGGGATCAATGTCGACGAACACCGGGCGCGCGCCGACGTAGGAAATGGCTTCGGCAGTGGCGATGAACGTGTTCGGAGTCGTAATCACCTCGTCGCCCTCGCCGGCGCTCACACCCAACAGCGCCAGATGCAAGGCGCTGGTCCCGCTGTTCACGGCAACGCAGTGCTTGACCTCGCAGTAGGCGGCGAATTCCGCTTCGAAGGCCGCGACTTCGTCACCAAGGATGAAGGCGGCGTTGTGGCAGACGCGGTCGAGGGCGGGAAGGATCTCGTCGCGCAGACTCTCGTATTGGGCCTTCAAGTCGAAGTAGGGAACGTGCATGGTGTCAGATCGCTCATCCACGGGCGCGGGCTCAGGAAAAATCGCTGCAAGGGCTCATACCGCAAGATCGATGTCCCCGCTATCAAAGAAGCGCGGCACGCTGAAATTTCAAAATCTCGAGCGCGGTTGCCGCCAACGGTTCCTTCGCGCTCAACTGCCGGCGGCGCTGATGAGCCGCTCGAACTGATGGCGGCGGACTGGTCCGGCGCCGGGGTTGCCCATGACATCGTCTGGCTCGGCGACCACCTCCATCACCTGGAAACCGTTCGGCCCGAGGTCCCGGTAGCCGCGAAAGTACTCGTCGCGGAATCCCAGCAGGTGACCGAACTCGTGCGCCAGGAGATGCGGCTTGACGTCTTCTGGTCCAAGGACGATTGAAAAGCCCCACGCGTGGGTCAGCTTGCCGCCCGTCGTGAGTACCGCGGCATCGGGTGGGAACAGTGCGACGTGCGTACCTTCATCGATGGCATCGCCCTTCTGCGGCGGCCGGCATCTGGCGTCGCCACCGCTCTCGCAGCCCGGACGGCGGCGATACAGATCGTCAGGTGAGATGTATTGCATCGAGAGCTCGACGCGAAACTCGTCGCCGCGGTCGCGGATGTGCCATACGTGCTCGATCGCTTGCCGGACGCCGCGCAGGAAGGCGGCGTCGTTGATGTCAGTGATGAACGGCACGTGCACCACCCACCGATGCGGCATGCGCTGTTCCACCCGTACATATTTCGGCGGAGTGACCGTGTCGATGACATCGTGGATCTCACGCGCCAGCGCCGCCTCGCGGCCGCGCAGCTCGGCTTCGAGTTGGGGGCGCGCCGGTGTGCGATTCAGGTTGGGAGTCGCGTCGAGGGCTTTGCGGAACGCCGCGTCGTCCTTCGCCTCCAGGGCGTCGAGGATCGCCTGGCGCTCGAGGACGGCGTCGTGCAGGTGCGTATGGGTATCATAGATCGCCTTGTGGCGGGCGATTTCGGGTTGCCAGAGGCGATTGTACTGGACGTGGCTGTCGATGTTGCGCTGCGCCGCGAGCAACCCTGGATATCCATCGGCCAGTATCTTGTACATCGCGTGTCGCTGCGCCGGCGGCAGCGTCGGAGTGTGCTCCAACTCGGCGGTGGATTCGTCGAGCTTTTTCATTTCCAGGTCGATCTTCTGCTCGGTCCACGGCCACGTATACCAGCGTGACACTGCGCGCGGCCGCGGCGGTGTCGGCCCGGGCGTCGGGAGTGGAAGGAGCTTCGGCAGGAGCCGGTAGCCGTAGCGGGCGGGCTTGGGCGGCGCGTTCTTAACCTGCGGATAAAGGTCGCTGGCCTCCGCCTTGAGCTGCGCGCAGAGCGTATCGTAGTAGCGCCGCAGCCGATCCTTATACGCGCGGTTGCGCGCCTCCACCGCATCGCCGCGCTGTACGTACGGCGGCACGGGGGTTGGTGTGAGGCTGGAGAGCGGCGTCGGTGTTGCCGCGGCTGCCGTCGATGGCACCGGCTCCGGCGTGGCTGCGGCCGAGACACGTGTGAGCAGCGTGACACAAACGGCGGCCGTCAGTGCCACAGCCGACACGATGCGGGCAGGCCTCATTAATTCCAGTTTACGAACGCCGGGATGGAATGCGGCGGGACCGCTACGGTGAGGTCCACGGATTTCCCCTGGGTGTATGAGACGAAGATCGCATGCTTATCCGGCTCCCAGTAGGCCAGGTCCAGATGGCCGTCGTGGTTGTAGTCCCACGGCACAGGGATGCCGGTGGCGGATCCGAAGGTCGCTTGCGAAATGGGGCCATCCGGAGCGCGACGCCAGTACCATGTCTGGTTGCTGCGCTGCCACAGGGCGATCTCATCGTAGCCGTCGCCGCCATAGTCGCCCGGCACCAGGATGTCGCCGGAGCGACCACCCCATTTGAAGGAGACGTGCTGGCCGGTGTTCAGGCTTTGCAACGTCACCACTCCGGTCTTGAGACTCCATAGACCAAGGTCTCCGTCGGACCCTTCGAGAAAGCGTCCCGCGAACGGCAAGGGGAGATCCTTTTGATCGACAGTAGGCCCGGCCAACTTGCGATCGACCGCAAGCAACCATTCGCGCGACCGCGGTCGATATGCCAGGTGACTGTCGAAGCCGCTGTGATGAACATCGGCGATGAACGGGATGTCCCAGTCCCACAGCCAATGCTGGTACTCCGGTTGCCAGACGCCGCTGAAGGAGTCGCGGTACGTCCAGGCCCAGCTGTCGCGCTCGATCAGGTCGTCGATGCGCTTTCCAAGCCGGAAGTCGGTGTCCGTCATGCGTCCGAGGAGAAAATCAACCCGCGGGTCGCCGGGAAACTTGGCGACATAGAGCGGAACGAACTCGCCGCGCAGCTCCTCCGGCAGTGCGATCGCTTCCGTGCCGACGAGGATTTTCTTGGCCGCATAGTCGTAGAAGATCAGGTCACTCTTGCCGTCGCCATCCCAATCCGTCGTCGTTTGAGACACGATCTTGGGACGCCAATAGCGTTCGATGTCTTGATCCAGATCGGCGGTTGGCTTCTCGATGGAGTAGAGAACGCGTCCCCCGCTTTCCAACCGCGGCTTGAAGTACCCTTCCGCGACGAGCTTTTCGAAGCGGCTGCGCACGATCACCGGCACCAACGCCATATCCTCGGCGGGGCGCGTGTAGAACCACTTGGTGCCGGATTCTTCCGCCGCACCCGGCACGAGCCGCGCCACGCGTCCATTTTGGACGAAGCGGCGCGCTACGAACGGCTCCGCAATGCGGAAGCCGATGCCGGTACGTTCGAACCGGCTGGGTGTCAACGTGAATACGCTGCCGCCGTACAGGAGCAGCTCGCTGAGGTACCCGTGCCGCCGCTCGTCGGCGGAGGCGTCGAAGAAGGTGTCCCGATTGCCGCGCTTGAGCTGACGCAGCGTATCGCCCATGCGCACCTCGACGGAGTTGGCGGAGTATGGCGCATGATAGAAACCGAGCCACCCATGGTCGCGACTGAAGGAGTTGGCATAACAGAACGCCACAGGAGAAATGGCGGTGGCAACGAAGGCCGGCAGCAGCACCCAGATGCGGGGGGTGCGCCAGAGATAGGCAATCCCGAAGACGGAAAGCAGCGCGAAGCCGAAATGGGCGCAGAAGAAAAACTTGCTGATCTCGGTGAACTGCTCGATGCCGCTCGTCTCCGACGAATAGAACATCAACTGGGGCACGAGGTAGCAGAACGCCGTGAAGACGGTGAGCGCTGCGAACAGCAGGTTGCGCTCCGTTGCCTGCGGGTCACGGCGCCACCGGTGCAGGCCCCACGCCAGCACCGCCAGTAAGAGCGGCAGGCCGAAGCCGGCAAGGTTCCAGTGCAGAAAACCGCTGAGTCCGCCGGCAGCGTATCCAAAGCTCTTCCGCAGCGTCGCGAAGTCGCCGCCGCCGTACTCGGGCCCCCTCGCCAGCATGCCTCCATGGAGGAGCGCCAGCACCGCCAGGCCACCGCTGAAGCACAGTCCTTGAAGGAACCGCAACCATGTGCGCTGTGCGAGCCACGCGCCGAGCAAGCAGAAGGCGGCGGTGGCGGCCATCACGCCGCCGAACACGGCGTGCCCGAGAAAGAGAATGCTGAAGGTGACGATGTTGAGGACCAGCAGCGGCAGGTGGAAATCCTGCCGTTTCTGCCAGGTGCAGAACAGGTAAAACGCCACCACCGCCAGGGCGATACCCAGCGATACGGCGTGCTGCTGGAACTGCGCCGCGATGTCCCAGGGCAGATTCGACAGGCTGCCGTCCGCATTGCGCAGGTGCATGCTCGGCACCCGCGCGACCGCGAGCAGGTTGTCCAGCCAGCCCGTTGCCGCCTCGTAGTGATGAATCAACTCCGACGGCGGCGGCAGTTTCTCGTATCCGCCCGTGCTGTAGGCCTCGAGGCGCGGCAAGTAGAGCCATGAGAGCCCACCACTCAGCAGAACGGTAAAGCCGCCCCAGACGCTCAGCACGGGGGCGAAGTCGAGCGCGCGCAGCCAGAAATAGATGAACAGGAAGACGAACACCCAGAGGCCGGTGCTGACGAGGTCGATACTGACATTGGCCGAAAGACCGCTGAGCCATTCCAGCGTGCCGCTGAGGATGGTGAAGCCGTAGTGGTACTTGATGACGATGTCCGGAAGCGCATTGTGGCGCGGTGGAAACACGCCCTCCGCGAACTGGTTGGGGGCGGTGAGATGGATGGCGCTGCACACGGCCTCGTCCCAATAGTTCGTACTCACCGCGAGCAGCCACTGCGGCACGCCCAGCACGAGCGCCATGAGAACGGGACCCACCCAGGCGCGCCGGCTCGACCAGAGGGCGGAGAGCCCCAGTCCGGCGCGCCCGCTTACCGCGAGCCAAGCGCCGGCCGCGCCGTTCAGCGCGACATAGATGAGCACCGCCGTAATCGAGTTCTCAAGCGCCCGCCCCAGCAAGTTGACGAACGTCAGATACCCCACCAGCGCGAGGCCGATCGACAACAGCAATTGGAAGAACGGGCTCGTCTTCCGGTCCTGCAGCCACGCGGCCAACCACCAGGCGGGCAGCAACAGGACGACGACAAAAGCGCCGCCGAGTGTGAGACGAAGGACAACCGAGCCCACAGCAAAAAACGAAATCATGAAAGTCCGAGTCGACGATTCATGCCCTGAGCAGGCTCTCGGATCGAGCAGCCCCTAGCGATCAATCCTGCCCTGAGGATCCCCGAAAGGGGGGAGCGGCCCATGGAAGAGACGCCGCCCGCAGGGTCGCAGGTCCGGTCAGTTGGAATCCCCTGTCGCGATCGTTGTGACGGTAGTGCCGACCGCATGCCGCGCCACACGCGGCTCTTGCTTGAGCAGGTAGATGGGCCGTCCCTTCACTTCCTCGAAGACGCGCGCCAGGTATTGGCCGATCAAGCCGATGAAAGCGAGCTGGCAGCCGCCAAGAATCAACGTCACACCGATCAATGAGGAGTAGCCGGGAACCAGAGCATGCAACACGTACCCCTGAATCAGGGTCCACGCCAGGTAGATGAAGCCGAACACCGTGATCCCCAATCCCACACGCAAGGCCAGCCGCAGCGGCTCGGCGGAAAAAGAAAAGACGCCGTCCAGCGCAAACGCGATCATGCGGACCAGGCCATATTTCGACCGTCCCGCGGCGCGGCGTGGCGCTTCAAAGAGGACGAGTGTCCGGGGAAAGCCGACCCAAGAGACGAGCCCGCGCAGGAAGCGGTGGCGTTCAGGCATGGCGCGCAACGCTAGACACACGCGGCGGGAGATCAGCCGGAAGTCGGCGCCGCCCGGCGGGACCTTCGTGCCGCTCAGCCGGTTCATGAGGGCATAGAAGCTCCGGGAGGTCAGGCTCTTGAACCAGCCTTCGTCCTCGGTGCTTTGTCGGATTGCCGACACCACCTCGTACCCCGCACGCCACTGGCGTATCAGTTCGGGAATCAACGCGGGCGGGTGCTGGAGATCGGAATCCATCATGATCACGGCGTCGCCGTCGGCGCAGTCGAGACCAGCGGTCAGCGCGATCTGATGCCCGAAGTTGCGCGACAGCGAGCACACACGCACGGCGGGATCCTGCGCCGCGATTTGGTTCAATTGCGCCAGGGTGTCGTCACTGCTGCCGTCATCGGCGAAGATGATCTCGACGTCGAGGTTCTCCAGCGCATCGAGCACCGCGCGCAGCGACCGGTAGAAGAGCTCGATGACTTCGGATTCGTTGTAACAGGGGACGACGACGGACAGCAGGTTGCGCGCACCGGCAGCGGTTTCCTCCGTTCGAGGCGGCACGGGGCCGCGGTTCATAGGAGTCATGCGTCGTGGCGCCTCATAGCAAGAGTCAATTGGAGGTGCTAGGAAAATCGGCCATGTCCGAGCCGTGCCCCCTGTGTAAATCCGCCGGCGTTCGCGTCAAGTATCAATTGACAGGCTATCATATCGCCGAATGCGGGAACTGCGGTCTCGAGTACAACGATGGATTCCGCGGCGGCGGTGATGACGCGGGCGTCTTCTCCCAGGGGTACTATACCGTGGCGCAGGAGGACGCTTTCAAGACGCAGTTCGATGACTACACCCAGGACCCCAGCGCTCCGGTCTACCGCCAGTGGCTAGAGCGCATCGAGCAGCGGGTCCCCGTGGGGCGGATTCTGGACGTGGGGTCGGCGCTGGGAACCTTCCTGAAGATCGCCGAGACGCGCGGCTGGAAACCACAAGGGGTCGAGATCAGTCGGTTTGCCGCGGAATTCGCGCGCGACAAGCGCGGCCTTTCGATCTTCAATGGCGATTTGGAGAGCTTCCAGAGCGCCGGTGATGCCTTTGACGTGGTCACCTTCTGGGACTCCATCGAGCATGTGACGCAGCCGCTGGCGAATCTGCAGACGGCGGTCCGCTTGTTGCGTCCCGGCGGGCTGATCCTGTTGACGACGGACAACTTCGATTGCTTGATTGCCGACGTCGCCAGGCTGGCGTATCGCGTGAGCCTTGGAAAGATCCGCTATGCGATGGAGCGCATTTTCATTCCGCTGAACCGAACCTACTTCACCGAAGACAGCTTCCGCGCCATGCTGCAATCCTGCGGGTTGCGGGTCGTGGTTTTCGAAAAAATGGAATACCCACTCGACAAGATCCGTACGAGCCTGGCCGAGCGCTGGATGCTCAAGAGCTTCTATGCTGCGGCCCGCCTGCTCGGGCGCGAGGCTCAGGTGACGGTGGTCGCCGAAAAGATCGCAACGTAGGGAGCGGTTGCGGCCTCCTCGAAGAGTCGGGAGGCCGTTTGTCACTGCATCGGCTCCGGTGGACATGCGGATCATCCAAATCAGCAACGGCGAAGACGAGAAGCGTTGGGATCTCTACGTCGGCGCGCGCACCGCCAGCGTGTTGGATCTGTCGGCGTGGCGCCGGATCGTTGATCAGGTTTACGGCATGCCCGCCCACTTTCTCGCTGCCGTCGACGAGGACCGCATCGTCGGTACGCTGGGGCTTTTCGAGGTCAAGCATCCGCTGCTCGGCCACTATCTGGCAACCGCGCCGTTCGGCAACGACGGCGGGCTGTTTTTCGACAATGCAGAGGCGCAGACGGCTCTCGCGAGCGAAGCTCGAAACGTCGCCGACCGGCTCGCGGTTGACTACCTGGTGATTCGAACCCGCGATGTCGATCTCGACGACTTCGCGGTCGACCGCCGTTACAGCACTGCCCTGATCGATCTCGAGGGCGGCGCCGAAGCCGTGTGGAAACACCGCTTGCCGGCCAAGACGCGCAATCAGGTGCGGCGGGGCATGAAAGAGGGGTTCGCGGTTGAAACCGGTCCCGCCCAGCTCGGCCCATTCTTCGATGTCTTCCACGCCCATATGCGCGATCTCGGCTCGCCCGCTCATGGTCGGCGATATTACGACTCGATCGTCGAGCAATTGGGAGACCGCGCCGAGTTCTTCGTCGTCAGAGATGGCAGCGAGCTGGCGGCGGGCGCGTTGCTCTTCTGGATCAACGGCACCACCACGAACTATCACACCGTGGCGCTGCGAAAATTCAATCGGCGCTGTCCGAACTATCTCATCTATTGGCGGATGCTCGAAGCGAGCTGCGTGCGCGGCTGCAAGTGGTTCGACATGGGGCGGTCGCAAACGGATAGTCCCAACTTCAAGTTCAAGCTCAACTGGGGACCCCAGCCGGTGACGCTGCACTACAACTACTATTTGCGGACCGCGAAAGAGATCCCGTACGTGTTTCACAAGAATCTCAAGTATCGATTGCCGATCGCCGTCTGGCAGAAACTGCCGCTGTTCGTGACCCGGCGCCTCGGCCCGCACTTGATTTCGGGGCTGGTCTGATGGCCGGCCTCTTGGTTGTGAACGCCGATGATCTGGGTGTGTCCCGGGGTTCGACGCTGGGCATCATCAAGGCGCATCGGGAAGGCATCGTTACCAGCGCCAGCCTCTTCGTGACTTCGCCATCGTACGGCCATGCCTTGGAGTGCCTCCAAAGCTGTCCGGATCTGGGCGTTGGACTGCACTTCACGCTGACCGCCGGCAAACCCGTGAGCCCGCGCCACCAGATTCCACTCTTGATGGATGACCAGGGGTTCTTTCGTTGGCAATTCGTCTCCTTGTTGAGAGCCGCGGCATTGCGGCAGCGAGCCGATCTGCTCGAGCAGGTGGAGATCGAGTTGGAAGCCCAGTTGCAACGCATGATTGGCGACGGCGTGCGGCCCGATCACATCGACGGCGAGCGGCACGTGCATCTGATCCCCGGAATCTTCGAGCGTGTCGTCGCCGCCGCCAACCGACACAACATCCGATTTGTGCGGCTGGGGCGGGACATCGGCACCGGTATCCTCGGTTGGGAAGATCTGCGCGGCCTGCTGCTGAACGGCGGGTTCGTAAAGCTCTGGCTGCTGTCTGGCCTTTCGAAACGCAACCGCGGCCGCAGCGGCGGCCGCACCCTGAACACGGACCACTTCGCGAGCTACCTCTATTCCGGGCGGCTTGACCTGGTGCTGCGGCGGATACTCGATCGCCCGCCGCTCGCCGGCGTCACCGAGATCATGGTCCACCCCGGCATACCGGAGGAGAGCCTGGGCGTCGACCTGGGCAATCGGGAGTTCGAGCGCTACCTGGCGTCCGACGACCGGCGCCTCGAGTTGGATGCCTGCATCGCGGCGCGCGCCTACACACGCGCGTGGACGCTCACCACCTTCGCGCGCCTGGCAAATGATGCGCCCGCACCATGCTGATCGCCCCGCTCAGCGCACCGCACGTCGACGCCGTTGCGCGCTTGCACTGCGCTAGCCTGACGGGCCTGTTGTCGCAACTGGGTGTACCGGCGGCACGGGCGTATTACGGCGGCTGCGTCAAGACGGACGCGGCCATCGGTTTGGTGTGCATTGACGGGGACACGGTACGCGGTTTCGTTCTGGGATCGATCCACCCGGACGCGCTGAAGCAGGCCGTCGTGCGAAACAACCTGGTCGCCACGCTCGCGGGCCTGTGCGCCGGAATCGTGCGTCGGCCGGTCGCCTTGAAATGGCTGTTGGCGAGTATGCGCCGCCCGGACGACCCGGGCTACGATCCTCAAGCGCCCGAGCTGACGTACCTCGCCGTCGCCGCCGACTGTCGGCAAGCGGGGATCGGGAAGCGCCTGGTGGACGCGTTTTCCGCGGCGATGCGCCATGCCGGAGCCCGGGGGTACGAGCTCAGCGTCGACGATGACAACGTGCCGGCGATCGCGTTCTACGAACGCCTGCGCTTCCAATTGATCGGGCGCTATCGCGAGTTCGGCATCTTGCACCGCAGGTACCGCTTGGAATGCTGATCCTGTGCGGTCATACATGACAAGCTTTGCGGGCGCCGCTTCACATCCGTCCGCGGGGAGTGGGCAGCGTGCAAGCCATTCATCAGCATCGGGCTACCAAGACTGTGGCCCGACGTTTGCCAAGCTTTCCGGCTAGGCGCACCACGACGCCACGTGCTACTCACGAGTGTCTGATGATGCCTCAACGATGTGTACGTTTCTCCGCTTATTTCGTAGCTCTGCAGCTGTGCGCCGTGGCGCCGCCGGCGTTCGGTGCACTCCTCAGTTTTGTGGAGACTCAGGTTGATGGTGCCAGTGGGGTTGAAGGTCTCGCTCAGCCCAGTGGCGTGGTGGTGAGCTCCGACGGACGTCACGTCTACGCGGCGAGCATGAAGGATGCGGCGGTGGCTGCGTTCGAACGGAACGCGAGCAGTGGCCGCCTCACCTTCATTGGCACCGCACAGAACGGACAAGCAGGCGTGCAGGGACTCGGGGGCGCCGCGGCGCTGGCGCTGAGCCCGGATGGCGCACACCTGTATGTCGCTGGCAGCACCGATGCCGCGGTCGCCGTGTTTGCACGCGACGCCGACACTGGCCAACTGTCGTTCGTTGAGGCGCAAACCAACGGAGCGAACGACGTGATCGGTCTGACCGGCACCACCTCGCTGACGGTGAGCCCCGACGGCCGCAACGTCTACGTCACCGCCCGAACCGACAACGCGCTCGTCGTGTTTCACCGCGATCCCGGCACCGGCGCGCTGACATTCGTAGAAGCGCACGTCAACGGCGTCGACGGCGTCGACTGGCTCAGTGGCGCGATTGCCGTCGTCGTTAGCCCGGATGGTGCCGACGTGTACGTCGCTGCGTACGACGCACCAACGCTCAACCGCAAATCCGTCGTCGCAATGCTGCGGCGAAATGCCACCACCGGCGCCCTGAGCTTCACCGGCGAGTTGGTCCAGGGGCTCGACGGCATCGACGGTCTGACTCGGCCCAACGCGCTTGCCCTGCCGCCTGACGGCACGCAAGTGTATGTCGCCAGCTTCGACGAGGACATCACGGTCTTCGATCGTGACGCGGCCACCGGCGTCCTGACCTTCGTGCAGAACGACAACGTACTCCCTGGGGGGCCCAAAGCCTTGACGGTGAGCCCGGACGGCGCACGGCTCTACGTTACCAGCCTGAGAGGTGCCCCCTCAACCGATGAGCTGAACGTCTTCACACGCGTTGACGATGGCACCGTCTGCGGGTCAGGAGGACCATGTGTCTTCGAAACCTACGCCGATGGGGTAAACGCTCAGGGCGTGAACGGTGCGAGCGGAGTGGCGGTCAGCCCGGACAGCCAGCACGTCTACGTGGCCGGGCGCTTGGACAATGCCCTTGCGGTTTTTGCGAACACCGACGTGACACCCACACCTTCCGCAACCGTCACGGTCGCTCCCCGTACCCCGACGCCTTCGGCAACACTTACGCCGACCCGGGTTGCGTTACCGCAGCCGACGCCATCGCCGTCAACTTCGCCGCTGTCAACGGCAACGCCGTCGCCTTCACCCCCGCCGCCGCCGCCGCCGACCGCTTCGCCAACCCTGGCGCCCGTCGCGTGTACCGGCGACTGTGGTCTGGATGGCGAGGTGACCGTGAATGAGCTGTTGGTCATGGTGAATATCGCCCTTGGCAGCACGGATGTGAGCGCCTGTCCGGCCGGCGATTCCAACCAGGACGGCTTCGTGACCATCGATGAGATTCTCAAGGCGGTGAATAATGCGCTGGCGGGATGTTGATCCGGTCCTCAACCGCTCAAAGAGAGGACGGCAAGATGCGCGATGCATGTAATATATAGTACTTTATATTAAATCTTAAGCCATTGCAGAATTGCGGTTGCACATTCGATATTGTCTTATCTTGTATCGTGAGTAATTCGTCCTGCCGGCTTTCTATCCTGGCGGAGTTCTGACACTCTGCGAAGACCGTGATCATTCGCATCGGGCCGCTGACGGACTTCCCGGAGGGGCGCGGCGTTGCCGCGCGCATCGCCAACCGCCGCATCGCCGTGTTTCGCATGGGAGCCGAGGTTTTCGCCGTGGAGAACAACTGCCCGCATCGCAACTTTCCCCTGCACGACGGGGTGATGAATGCTGAGACCGTCCGCTGCCGCACGCACGGCTCATGCTTCAATCTGCGCACCGGTGCCCTCATTTGCGGCCCGGCTCGCCGTGACATCCCGGCCTATCCAGCCGCGATCGTAGGCGATCACATTGAAATTGAGATCCCCGATTGAGGCTTCCCGGAGGACTATCGATTGTCTTCCGGGACGCCCTTCGATACGCCGCCAAGGAAGGGCGGCTCAGGGCGAACGGTTCTGGTCTCCGCCGTACGGACATGAGTGCCGCGGAGGCGTTTACCCGGTGTGGTTTCTGCGTAATTTCCCGCCGGCGGCGCCGAGCGCAGCGTCGCGGCGACGAAACTCCTTGGGGACGTGCTCGCCGATGAGCGCGAATAGGATCGACGCCGTGGTCCAGAAGAACAGCCGATCGGCCCACAAGTTCCAGACGTGGCAGGATCCCTCGGTCCCCGGCGGGTAGATGCTGGGCTGCGGATGCCGCCGCTCGATGACCCGCGCGATGAGCTGGGTATCGCAGTAGACGTCGGCGCCGATCTGCAACACGGGAATCCTTCGGTAGCCGCCGGTCAGCGGTATCAGCTGCGGCTTCGGCATGATCGTCGGCTGCTCGACGGCGCGCCACGGTAGGTCCTTGTACGCCAGGATTGTCTTGATCTTCTCGGAGAACGGCGACGTGTCGTAGTGATGCAGAATGAGCTCAGCCATGATGGGCTCCTTTCAGGCGGCGCATGTGGTGGTTTCAGACAGCGACCGCAGCCGTCGCCGCTTCAATAACACGGGCGGGGTCCTCTTGGGATCTGTGTTGGCGCCTTTGCGTCTTGGCGTGAGGTTCTTCCTCTGTTCACTGGAACGCCGCAAACAGCTCCTGCAGCGCCTGCATCTGGCCGCCACTGGTCGATGACGGCACCAGGATCGGCGTGCTCACTCCGGCGTCGTACCACGCCTCGACGCCGTCGCGGACCTCCGCTACCGAGCCGAACAGCGTGCAGTCGGCGAGCCAGCGCTCGCTCATCAGGCTGGGGATCTTGTCGTACTCCTTGGCCGCGACCGCGCCCTGGATGGCACGCATCTCGTCTTCGTAGCCCGCCTCGATCCAATACTTCTGGTAATGCGGCAGCATGACGTACATGGTCAGCGTCTTGCGGTTCACCGCGGCCGCGGCGGCGCGATCCTCGGAGATGCAGGTGGGAATCATGTTGCCCGCACTGCGTGCCGCGTCTCCAAGATAGGACAGGGACGTCTGCATGTGGGAGCGGGCGGCGTTGGCCCACACCGCGCCGTCGGCGATCTCGGCGGCCAGCTGCACCATTTTCCTGCGCAGCGTGGCGAGGACGATCGGCGGCAGATCGCCCCAGCGCTGTGCCCCTTTGCGCAAGTCATCGACGAAGCTGCGGATGTCGGCCGTCGGCTTGCCGGTCTTCACACCGAGCCGCGCGTTCATCACCACGTGGCTCACGCCGATGCCGAAGCGGAAGCGGCCGCGGCTGAGCTCGTGGATCAGCGTGACCGTTTGTGCGTAGTCGGAGGGATGGCGCAGGTAGATGTTGGCGATCGCCGTCCCAAAGATGATCTCTTTGGTGCAGAGCGCCAACGCTTCGCACAGGCCCACTCCGTCACCGAAGCTCGGGCAGTAGATGCCGGAAAAGCCGCGGCGTTCGATCTCCTGCGCCGCGTTGAGCGTCGCGTGGCGGCGGCCCGCCATGGCGGCGAGGCTGATTGCAGGCATGCGTGTCATCTCGGTCTCCTGATGAGCGCGTGGCATGTAGCTCGTGGCACGTGGTTGCTCAACCTATCTTCAAGCGTTCCCATTTCGCCACGCGCCACGCGCACTGCCCTCATTGCGGCTTCGCGGAGCATACGGCCTCAGCCCAGCGCTCCGGCGCGCCGCAGCGCGGCGATGTGCTCGGCGTCGTAGCCCAACACCTCGGCGAGCACGGCGTCGGTGTCGCGCCCGGGCTCGACCGCTGCTTTCGACGGTTGCGGCAGCTCGCTGTCGAGCAGCTTGATGGGCGACGGCATCAAGTCGCTCCCGTGCGCCTGCCACGGGCGAAAGGGCAGGCGTGTCTGAAACTGCGGATCGGCCGTGACCGACTTGGTGTCGTACACCGGGGCAATCGGCGTATTCGCCGAGCGCCCGAACTGGATCCATTCCGCCGTCGTACGGGTGGTGAAAATCGCCGCCAGCTCGCGGCGCAGTGCGAGGTTGCCGCGTGCATGGTCGGCGTATGTCGCCCCGGGGTGCTGTTCGAAGAGCTCGGGGTGGCCAACGCCATGCGCAAAGTTCTTCCAGAACTCGCGTTCCGAGGCCATGAACAGAATGATGCCATCGCGCGTGCGGTAGTACTGGTAGCGGACGGACTCGCGCATGCTGTCGTCGCCGACCGGGCGGCGCGGGCCGCGGCCGTCGCCGTCGTTGCCGGTGACGCGATCGTCGGGGCGCTCGTAGGCCTTGTTGCCTTCGATGCCGTTCCAGTTGAAGGCCGCGGCGGCATCGCTCTGCGCCACCTCGAAGCGGCAGCCGTGGCCGCTCGCGCGGGCGCGGATGATGGCTGCGCAGATGCCGAGCGCGGCGTACAACGGCCCGGCGTTCATGCCGACCGCCGTGTAGTTGGGGATGGCTGGGAAGCCATGGGTATCGAGCGTCGGCCGCGCCACGCCGGCCCACGCGTCGTAGGCGACGCCGTGACTTGGCAGATCCTTGTACGGCCCTGTGGAGCCGTAGCCGGAAACAGAGCAGAAGACGACGGCCGCGTTGACCGCGCGCATCCGCTCGTACGTGATCCCACGGCGCGCCAATGCCCCGGGACGCATGGCTTCGATGACCGCGTCGGCGCCGCGGACCAGGTCGAGATATGTATCGACGCCGCCGGCGGTGCGCAGATCGAGCACAATGCTGCGCTTGCCGCGGTTGAGGTGCCAGTGCAGCAACGAGATGCCGTCGATGATCGGGAACGCCATGGTACGCACGTAGTCGCCGCCAGGGTTTTCAACCTTGATCACCTCGGCGCCGAGATCGGCGAGATGCATCCCGACTGCTGCGGGACCGAGCAGCGAGCTTTCGACGATGCGCACACCGGCGAGGAGTGCCGTGTCCCTGTGGTTCGTCGGCGTCACTCCAACCCAAGCGCGTGTCGCGCGGCATCCGCGTGACCGTCACTCATCCGAGATCTTCCATGAAGGCAATTCAGGTGATCGTCTCGCATGCCCCATTCCTATCCCTCAAGCCCCCACGCCCTCAAGCCCCCAACCCCTTCGGCACCACCGGCAGCAGCAACGCGAACGTCGATCCGCGTCCCGGCGTGCTGCGGACGGCGATGTGCCCGTTCATCGCCGCGGCCAGGCCGGCGCTGATTGCCAGCCCGAGTCCCGTGCCACCTTGACTGCGCGTCGATGAGCCGTCGAGCTGCTGAAAGGCCACGAACAGTCGCTCGAGGTTGCGGTGGTCGATGCCGATCCCCGAGTCGGTGACGCTGATCTCGGCGAAGTCCGCCGCGCGCGCTTCGGCCGCCGCCGGCACGACGCGCTGCCACGACTGGTCCACTGCGAGCGTGCTGCGGGACAGCGACAGCTGGATGGGGCGTCCGCTCGAGAACTTGAGCGCATTCGCCGCGAGATTCGTGACGATTTCCTGGATGCGCTCGGGATCGCCAGTGACACGAGGCGGATCGACAGGAATCTCCGCCCCGACGTGCACGCCGCCATCGCCGGCGATGGCACGCATGTCCGCGGCAACCTTGAGGACGACGCTGCCGAGATCGACGGGCTCGGATTGCAGGCGCATGGCGCCGGCCTCCATGCGGGCGAAGTCCAACACCTGCACGATCAAGCGATACAGCGTCGTGGCATTGGCGACGATGCGCTCCAGCCATTGGCGTTGCTCGGGCATCGTGTCGTCCAGATCGTCGCCCAGCAACTCGGCAAAGCCGAGAATTGCCGCCAGGGGCGTGCGCAGCTCGTGGGTCATGTTCGCGAGGAACTCGTCGCGGTGCCGTCCGGCCTCTTGGAGCGCCACCCGCTGCAGGAAATCGCGTCGGCTCGAGCGCTCGCGGGCGGCATGGCTGACGGCGCTGATGACTACTGTAGCGCTGAGAAAAAATAGATGTGCCGCTAACACCCGCGGATGCGCCAACCCACCGGCGAGGGCTCCGATGGCATACGCGCCCACCAGCACGGCTCCCGCCGTCACGGACCATGGCGCGCTCCATGGCAGCAGCACCGCCGCCGCGAGCAAGACCAGATTGACTCCCGCATAGTAGTCGCTCGTACCGCCGCTCAATGTCGTCATGAACACGATCCCCAGACCGGTGACGCAGACCACGCACATGCTCAGCGGCGGGGCGAGGCGCGCCGCTGACGGCGACTTGAGCGCCGGCAGCACCAATGCCAATGCCGCGACCATTCCCAAGCGGATCAACAAAAACGGCCCGAGCAGTCGTGGGTTGGTAATGGCGTCAAGCACGCCGAACAATGGGACCAGTACGATCCCGAGCCAACACATCAAACGCAGCCGCACCACCAGCAGCGCCAGCCGTTCGGTCTGATAGTCCAACTCCAGGCTGGGCCTCTGCGCAAAGCGCTGCCCATTCATCTCGATCTTGGAGGCCACGAGACGACGCACATGTCCCAATGTCGCGGCACACATTCCGGCCTAGACAAGCAAGCGAAAAGCCAAGTGGGCGGCGCTTCATCCCCGTTGGGAAGGAGGGGCGCATGCGCAACAGTATGGCATAAGCTCGCCGGGGTGCGGCGAGGAAGCCGTGACGGACGGGCGCGCGCGGAGGGCGGCTCGGGTGATCCCAGGTCGGAGCCCAGCCGTGAACCACCTCGGAAAACGTCGCCGCCAGCCAGGATTGCTCCATGGCGGGTTAGCGCCGCAGGCCTTAGCGTGGTGTGCCGCGTAGCTTGCGGATGTCGCCGACACGTAGCGTGAAGCCGGTGCGATCGAAGTAGTCGAGCAGCGCGATGCTGAACTTGCGACTGGCGCCGAGCAAGTCGCGGAAGCTGGCGGCGTTGATGTCGCCGTGCGTGGTCACGTGGTTGCGCAGCAGCTGGCGTGCTCGCTCCAGCGGGTCGCGCCCGAAGTACAGGCCTTCGGCGATTTTGGCGACCCGGCCTTCGCGTTCGAGCTGTTGCAGAATGGCGTTGAGCTTCGGCCTTTGCACGGCGAGGGCCGCCTCGATCTGCTTGAGGTCCGGTGGCGTGAAGCCGCCGGTGGTGATCAGCGTCTCGGCCTGGGCGCCGAGTGCCGCTTCATCGCTGCGCAGGGCCACCTGATGCGCGGGGAGACGCACCACGCTGTCCTGGCGCGCGAGCACCGCCTCAGCCACCAGCGCGTCGAGCACGGCGCGGAAGAGCTTTGCTGCCAGGTCCGGGGCCATGCGGCTGCGCAGCGACTCCATCTCCATTCCGGGGACTAGCGGAGCCTCCTTATGGAAAGCCGTGAGCGTCTGCACGACCGCCTGACGCAACGCCTCCCACTTTTCGCGTGTTGTGCACGCCGTCATCGTGTCGAGATCAGGCAGCGCGCGCAGCGTTGGATGACTGCGCAACACGGCGCGCACCAGATCGAAGGGCAGCGCTCCCGCCTGGCCGAGAAATTCCGGCGCTACCGCGAAGTCAGGTTCGATTTCCAGTAGGGCGCGCACGGCGTCGCCCGCGCTCGTGGCCCGGTGCAAGTGTTCGAGGACGGCGACAGCCGTCGCACCGCGGCGGTGACGGTGCGCGAACGGATGGACCACGACCCCGCCGCCGATGGTGCGCTGCGCGCTTTGGTTACGCAGGATGAAGCGATCGCCGCGCCAGGCGTGCACGGGCTCACGGAGCACGAGCTGCGCGTAGGCGGCTTGTCGTGGTGCCAGTTGCTGGCGCCCGTCCAGCAGCACCAGCTTGCCGAGGACCTGAGCGGTGCCGATGTACAGGCGTACCACCTCGTGGCTGTCCACCGCCCGGCCCGCGGCGGGGCGCACCTCGACCCAGGCGTCGAGACGATCGGTCGCCCGGTCGAGCCGCGGGTCGCAGATCACGTCTCCGCGACGTACCGCGGCGCGCGCCACGCCGGCGAGGTTCAGGGCGACGCGCTGCCCGTAGGTGGCCTCTGCCACCTCGCTGGAGTGCACTTGTACGCTACGCACCCGCATTTCTTCTCCACTCGGGAGGATGCGCACGGCGTCCCCTGGGTGCACGCTGCCCGCCAACGCGGTTCCGGTCACGACCGTTCCGTGTCCCTGCATGACGAAGGCGCGATCCACCGGCAAGCGAAAGTAGCCGAGCGGGGCGTTCCGTTGATAGCCCGCAAGCTTCGTCTCGATGGCCTGCCGCAACGCGTCCAGCCCGGTGCCGGTCGTTGATGACACGGCGACGCGCGGTGCCCCTTCGAGCGCCGTGCCGGCAAGCAGGATGGCGATCTCCTCCTCGACGGTGGCCCGCCGCGCGGCATCGACGAGATCGGTCTTGGTGATGGCGATGACCGCATGTGTCGCGCCGAGTAGATGCAGGATGTCGAGGTGCTCCTCGGTCTGCGGCATGACCCCGTCGTCGGCGGCGACGACCAGCAGCACCAGATCGATGCCGTGGGCGCCGGCGAGCATGTTGCGGATGAAGCGCTCGTGTCCCGGGACATCGACGATGCCAACGCGCTCGCCGCTGGACAGGTCCATATATGCGAAGCCGAGATCGATGGAGATGCCGCGCTGCTTCTCCTCCTTGAGCCGGTCGGTGTCTTGACCGGTCAAGGCGCGGATCAGCGCGGTCTTGCCGTGATCAATGTGGCCGGCAGTGCCGATGACGTGGGGCATGGAAGAAGACTACAGACAACAGACGGCAAGACAACAGAGGGTTGGACAACGGAGGGGTCGGTGCTGCCTGCGGTCCAGCTGTGTCACTCAGCACTCAGGACTTCCTGAAGGTATCAGCTCCTCCGGGGCGAAAATGCCGCGCAGGTCGAGCAGGAAGCGGCCGGCGTGAATGCGGCCGATGATCGGCGGATCGGCGCGCCGAAATCGGCGGGCGATGGCATCGGCCCCGTGGTGCGGATGTGTAACGCTGATGGCCTTGCTGGGGAGGGTCTCCACCGGGAGTGCGCCGCTGCCGATCTCCGTGGTCGAATCGAGCAGCTCGACGGTGTACTGCGGGCCCAAGGTGGAACGCAGCTGCGCCAGTGCGGCGGCGCCGATGGCTTCCATTTCGGCGAGCGGGCGCGTCAGCCAGCGGAGCGTGGGCAGCGCCCCGGGTAGATCGGGTGCGGTGCGGTACAGCCGCAGTGTCGCCGCCAGCGCGGCAATCGTCAGCTTGCCGCAGCGGAGGGCGCGCTTCAGCGGGTTGCGATTCATCTGTTCGATCAGCGCACGCCGTCCGACAATGAGACCTGCCTGTGGGCCGCCCAGCAACTTGTCGCCGCTGAAGGTGACCAGGTCGGCACCGTCCGCGATGCGCTCGGCAACCACCGGCTCTTTCGGCAAACCGTATGCCGACAGGTCCACGAGCGCACCGCTGCCGAGATCTTCCATCACCGCGACGCCGCGCGCGCGGCCGATGGCCACGAGCGCGTCCAGTCGGACGTCGCTGGTGAAGCCGACAATGCGGTAGTTCGACGTGTGTACTTTGAGCAGCAGCGCCGTCCGTTCGTTGATGGCGGCGGCATAATCCGTGGCGTGTGTCCGATTGGTCGTGCCGACCTCACGCAGCACGGCGCCGCTCTTGGCCATCACCTCCGGGATGCGGAACGAACCGCCGATCTCGATCAGCTCGCCGCGCGACACGATCACCTCGCGTCCCTCACCCAGGCTGTTGAGCGCAAGCAGGACGGCGGCAGCGTTGTTGTTGACCACCGTGGCCGCCTCCGCGCCGGTCAGCGCACACAGATCGGCGCTGACCAGCGCGTCGCGGTCACCGCGGTCACCGCCGTCGAGGTCGAATTCCAGATTGGTTGCCTGGGCTGCCACCTGCGCCATGGCCGCGACGGCTGGCGGCGCGAGCAGTGCACGTCCAAGGTTGGTGTGCAGGACGACGCCGGTGGCATTGATCAGCGGCTGCAGCGGCAGCCGCTCGGCCGCGGTCATGCGCGCCGTCGCTAATGCCATGACCGCGTCGGCTGCCGGGGGCGTGGCGGTGGTATCGGCCATCAATTGTTGTCGGATTTCTTCGAGGATGGCACGGATCGACTCGGTCACGTAGGTGCGCTGAAACCGCGCCAACGCCGACGCGCCGGCCGCGGTGTTGAGCACGCGGTCGACGGACGGCAGCGCGCTCAACCTCTCCCGCTCGCCCATGCCGCGATGGTGCCGCGTTTGATGCAGGGATACAACTGGCTCACAACGCGGCAGGTGTCGCCTGACGCGGGGCTTCGGGGCGCGCCGCCGTGACGCCCCACCCGCGCGCTTCGAAGACGCTCGCAAGGCTCGCCAGGGAAAGCCGGATGAACATGACCAGCACGGTGAAGGTGACGATCGGCTGTGCTTGGGTGATCCCGAACTCACCTAGACGTGACGCACATACGGTCGCGGTGGCGACGACGAGCGCCGTTGTCGCGGTCCCCGGGGTGAGTGCCAGCTGCTCGCGCCACGACAGCCGGGCGCGCCAGATGGCGGCGCGCGCGGCGAACGCCAACGTCACCAGCGATAAGAGACCGGCCGTATCGATCGGCATCATCGTGTCGAGCCGGACACTGGCCGCGAGCATGGTGAGGAGGCCGGTGGTGAGCGCTGGCGGCACGCTGAGGTCGCCGCTGGTGCTTACCAGGGTCGCCTCCCGCGGATTCGCGAGGGAGAGGCCGAGTGCCAGGACGGCAAAGAACCCGCACCCGTCGTGCACGACGTTGGGAAGCGCAAACGTGGTCACGACCGCCGCCAGCAACAGTGGCTGGCGCGCCGGTTCCGCAATCCATCCGCGCCGCCGCAGCTGCAACAACATGTAGCCTAGCCCCACCCCGGTGAGACCACCGACCACCATTGTCGTCGCCAGGCTCACCATGGCTGGGCCGGAATCGCGGTGCAGCCGGGCGGCCAGGGCTACCTCGGAAATGACGAGGGCAACGACGATCCCCACCGTCTCGAGGAAGATGCCCTCCCATTTCAACAAGGTCGCCGACTCCGCGTCGGACACCGTCCCCGGCACGCGCTGTGCCATCACCAGGATAGCGGCCAGCAAAGCCGCCGACGCGGGAGCAAGGCCCATGATGGTCGCGATCGCGACAGTCCCCGCGCCGATGAACAGCGTGTCAACAACCACCAAGCGTGCGATCACGCTCCCGAGATTGCCGACCGGAATGATGCGGGTACGGAGAAGGTCGTGAAACAGCAAGACGGCGAGGAACAGCGCGACCAACGGGAGCCAAACGTTGCCGAGCATCGCCGCGGGATCGAGGAGACCGGTGACAGGTCCAAGGATCAGGCCTCCAAGCACAGCAATCCACGCGGCCGGCAGGTGGAGACTCGCCGCGAGCCACTCGGCGGCCACTGCTGTGATGACGACAGCGGCCAGGGCAAGGACAACGAAACGGTTCAATGCTTTGCTGCCGCGCCCCGCGTGCCGATGCGGAGGCAGACTTTCCGGCGGGAGATGCGCCGGCTTGAGCGGCTTGGTGAACTGCTTACGCGGCCCACGCCCGGGCGCTTCCCAGCGCGGGTTCTGCTTGTTGTAGATCAGGACGAGTGCGGAGCGCTCCGTCGCCGACGCGTGCGCAAAGGTGGTCTGCCCGCTGCTCGGCATGGCTGGCGAACGATGCGCCCACACCACTATCGCCGCTGAGAGGCCAAAGGCAATGGACAGCCGCCGGTGCGTAGGTGTCATGATTTTGAATGCAAGCTTCAACGCAATATACCATCCTGGCATTCACGGTGCGACGCACGCATCACGACCAGCAGGAAAAGCTCAGGTACTGAACCCAACCTCAATGGGCCGGTTTGGAGTTCCCGGTTTCCTGTTCCCGGTTTCCCATTTCTTTCCTCTCCCGTGGGCGTGTCTCGCTAGCTGCAGGCTGCTCCGGTGTTCACCCACTCGCCGTCCGTGCAACGAAAGGTTGTGCCGTGGCGGCAAATTGAAAGGCCGTGAGCGATGCTGGCGTCGCTCAGCACGCACTGACGAGAGGACTGTAAGGCTGAGTTGACCGCGTGCGCGGCCGGACCGATACCCGTGACCCGGCCGCTGTCATCGACCCGGATTTCGACCAGGCGACCGGCATGCTGCGTGATGTCCACCGCCGCAGGCGCGGTGTAGATGACGTCGTCGCCAGCGATGGCAACTGTTCGCGCGGCAGGATCACGCACCAGCAACTCGCCTGAAATTAGGTCGAAGCTGTGGGTGATGGGTTCGATATGAATCGGGATCTCGTGGACCCGTAGCGCCAAACCGCTGCTGTCGATGTCGACCCTCACCGGCTTCCCATCCAATGCCCTGAGAGACGTTCCGGTAGGTGCGGTATAGGTGCCACGGTGCCGCACGATTCGAAATTGGTCTCCGATGGCGTCCGTGATCACCAACTCGCCCGTGAGGGTGTGGTCAGTTGCTGGCACCCCAGTACCTGCGCGGGCATCGCTTGGATTGTGTAGACCCAAGAACATCCAGACGAGCGCGGACACCAGAGTCAGACGTAGCGCGTTCATTGCCGAACCTCCCGAGCCCGCATACCGCAAGGCTCGTGCCAGTCTATTTGTGCCTGCGTATTCTCCGGCAAACCACGCAAGTGGTAGCCGGTGCCCGCCAAATGTTTTTTCGCATGCGTGCTGGATCGACTTGTGATTCTCTCCGCTGGCGCGGGAGGGGTAAGGTCGGGTGGGCTGGCTCGAGCGCTTTGTAACCCCCCAGTGATTGCGCCGATCTGGGTCCCGGAAGTGTCCGTATAACCGTCTATTTTTTCAATTATATCAAGTAGATGTTTCGCCCGCTTCTTGGGCTCCCGCCGGATGCGAAAGTGACGAACGGCACCATCCGACTAGAACCGGAAGGCGCCGCTTCCTCGCACTGTTACAGGAAAGTTAATTTGACGATTCTCGGCGGACGTGGAATAATGATCCTATTTCGGAGCCAGGGAGGAACGGACGATGTTTAAGGTTGGAGAGAAGGTCGTCTACCCGGCTCACGGGGTTGGCGTTATCCAAAGCGTTCAGGCGAAGGTCATATCAGGGACCGAGAAGACATTCTACATGCTTCGGATCCTGGAGAACGACATGACCATCATGATTCCGACGGAGAACGTGGCCTCCGTCGGGCTGCGGCGCATTATCGGTAAGGACATGGTGTCCAAGGTCTACAAGATCCTGCGCGAACGTCGGGTGGAAATCGACCAACAAACGTGGAACCGCCGGTATCGCGAGTACACGGAGAAGATCAAAACCGGATCAGTTCTGGAGATTGCGGCAGTCCTGCGTGATCTCTGTGTACTCAAGTGTGACAAGGAGCTTTCATTCGGCGAGCGCAAGATGCTTGATACCGCTCGCAACCTCTTGGTGAAGGAGCTATCGATTGCGCGCTCGCACCCGGAGGAAAAGATCATGGAAGAACTGAGCGATATCTTCGCTCACTAGCAAGGTCTGTCCGACTGCCGGCGCTGTCCGGCAGTCGGAATCCCGATGCACAGCTCAGTGATCGTCGTTGCCGCAGGGCAGGGAGCGCGGCTGGGTGGTGGTACGCCCAAGGCCTTTGTTCCGCTCGGCGGGATACCGATGGTGGTCCATCCGCTTCGCACCCTGACGCACCTCGCTGGCGTCAGCGCTGTAATCTTGGTCGTGGGCGCGGATCATGTGGCACAAGCACGGGCGGTGGTGGAGCGGTACGGTCCGTGGCCGGTTGCAATCCAGGTCGCTCGTGGTGGGGCGGAACGCCAGGACTCGGTTGCGGCCGGGTTGGCTGCGCTGGATGTGCGCACCGACGTGGTTATGGTACACGACGCGGCGCGTCCCTTCGTCTCGCCGGCGATTGTCGCCGCGTGTGCGAGCGCGGCCGTGACCCACGGGGCTGCCATTGTTGCGGTACCGGTGCGTGACACCGTGAAGGTAGTGGAAGATCACGCCATCATGCACACCTTGGATCGCCAACGCATCTGGTTGGCACAGACACCGCAAGCGTTCCACACGACGATCTTGCAAAGCGCCTACATGCAAGCCCGTCGCGACCGTGTCGTGGCAACCGACGATGCTGCATTGGTTGAGCGTCTCGGAGCGACCGTTCGCATCATTCCGGGTGAGCCGACCAATCTAAAGATTACCACACCCGACGACCTGCGCTGGGCCGAGTGGTACCTCGCGACACGCGGCTCGGCGGCGGGCGGAAGCACCTGATCGCTGCTCGCTCCGGGACCCTTTCTTCCTTTGTCTAATAGAGATCGTGCCCGGTGGAGGTCTTCTAGAGGTCCTTCGAAATGACCGCAACGATTTCTCTCGACGCCATCCGTGCCGCGCGTGACCGCAGCCGCGCCATTGTCAAGACGACGCCGCTCAATCTGAGCGCCACGTTCAGTGACCTCTGCGGGCGAGAGATTTGGCTCAAGCTCGAGAACCTGCAGAAAACCGGGTCGTTCAAGGTGCGCGGGGCATTGAGCAAGATTCAAGGGCTCGATGCGGCGGCGCGCGCGCGTGGCGTGATTACGGCGTCGGCGGGAAATCATGGCCAGGGGGTCGCATACGCGGCGCGTATCGGCGCAGTTCCGGCTACGGTGGTGATGCCGACGACATCGTCGTTCAGCAAGTACAGCGCGACATTGGGGTACGGTGCCGAGGTGCTACTGGCCGGCTGTGATTACAGCGAGGCGTATGCGCGTGCAACGCAGCTGGCAGGGGAACGGCACGCAACCTTCGTGCACGCCTTCGACGATGCCGACATCATCGCGGGGCAGGGGACGCTTGGACTGGAGTTGCTCGAACAGCTGCCGGACGTGGATACGGTGGTCGTGCCGGTCGGTGGTGGCGGACTCCTGGCCGGCGTGACGCAGGCGTTGCGCGGCTGCGGCTCGCCAGCGCGTATCGTGGCGGTGCAGGCAGCGGGTGCGTCGTCGCTCGTGCCCAGCCTGCGTGCGGGCACGCGCATCGAGTTGCGCGCGGTGGATACGATCGCTGATGGATTGGCGACGCGTGCCATCGGCAGCCTGCCGTTCTCGATCATTCGCGATACGGTCGATCAAGCGGTCGAGGTTGACGACGCGGAAATCGCCGAAGCCGTGGTCCTGCTGCTGGAGCGTGCCAAGACCGTGGTCGAGGGTGCCGGGGCCGTCGGGCTTGCCGCCTGTCTTGCCGGCAGGCTGCCCGCCACTGCGCGGAAAGTTGCGGTGATCATTTCCGGCGGAAACATCGACATGAACCTGCTCGACCGCATCCTCAATCTGGGTCTCGTGCAGGAAGGTCGGCTGTTCCGCCTGACCACGCGGCTGGCGGATCGCCCGGGCGAGTTGCAACGGCTGGTCACCTGCATCGCTGCGTCGCGGGCGAACATCCACCAGATCAGTCATGAGCGCGCGCAGCCGGGACTGCCGCTAACGCAAGCAGCGGTGAGCTTGGAGATTGAAACGCGCGGCCGCGAGCATGTTGCCGAGGTGCGCGCCGCGCTGACAGCGGCCGGCTTTGTCCTGCTTGATGATCGCGTTGGGACCTGAATCGACGATTCCGTTGCCCAACCGGGTGGCCACACTATGACTGCGTGCTGTTCTGCCCGGCGCTCGCCGGAACAACAACCGTCGTCGTGTGGGTCACTTCCTCCGTTCCCTTCCCGTCGATCAATTCCGCGGACGCGGGCAGCACCGTGCCATACGCCAGGTCGTCATCGAGCTGGACCGTGACGCGCACAAGTCCCGAAATGATCGGCAGGTTCACCCAGGTATATACCAACCCGTCGACACTCGTCGGCTGAAAGCCCTGGACGGCGATGACGGTGACGTGTGGCGGTACCGTCAAGGTGAGCACGTTGTCGGACGTGATGTCGTAGTAACGCGCCGTGTAGGTCAGCTGGCGACCCGGCCGGGACTTGTTATGGCCCTTCAGGACGAGACGTTGGCGCGCGACGGTGCCCATGACGCGCAGACAATCTTCCGACTGGGCGGAATGACCAGCCACGTCGGCGATGGTGGCGATGTTGCACACCCGCGCGTTTGCCGGGAGGTCAAAGCCCACCTGGGCGTTGATCGTCGCACTGCCAACTCCGCTGAGCAACGGTGTGGCAAAGGTTACGGTGTTCCCGCTGACGTTGACCTGAATGCCCGCCGCCGCCGACGCGCTTATCACCGTCAACCCGGCAGGCAACGTATCGGTGACCACCACACCACTCGCCTGCGAGCAATTGTTACCGCTCCAGCGGAGTTGGAACTCCACCGCGCGCCCCGGCCGCGCCGACCCGGAGTGCGACTTGCTGATTACCAACTGATCGCAAGGTACGGCGCTCCGCGGTGTCGCGGTTGCAGTCCGCGTCGGTGCGGGGCGTGTCGTAGCGGTCGGGCCGGATGCTGGCGTGTGCGTCGGATTCGGCGAGCGCGGCGTGGGCGTGTTGGGCGCGGGCAGCGTCGCGGTCGGCGGCGCCGTTGCCGGAACACCGGCCTTGACAGTCGTCGGATCTGAGGCCGTATTGTTGCGCGTCTTGCTGTCGCCGGCGGTTGAGACACTGGCAGTGTTTGTGATCGTCGGGAAGGCCGCACTGCCGACGAACACCGTGAGTGCGATGCTGCTCGTGGCTCCCGGCCCTAGTGGTCCCGGGTTCGTACAAATCACCGTTTGTCCGAATGGGGAGCAGCTCCAACCGCCACCGCCAGCAGAGACGAAGGTCAGCCCCGTTGGGAGCGAATCTGTTAGCGTGATCGGACCGCTGGTGCTGCCGCCGATATTGGTGACGGTCAGCGTGTAGAGCCCGGTTTTGCCGACGCTGAACGGCGCCCCGTGCATCTTGGTGAGTGCCAAATCGGGTGCAATCGTCGCTGTCGGTGTTGGGGTCCACGTGAGAGTTGGAGACCACGTGTAAGTTGGAGTCCACAGGGGAGTTGGAGTCCACGTGGGAGTTGGGGTATGAGTCGGCGCGACCAACGTCATGGTGGCGGACGCCGAGTCGGGCAGGGTGTTGGGCCCTTGCGAGGTCGTCGTGCCGATGGCGGAATTGACGGAGACCGAACCGCTCGCCGATGCATTGAATGTGAGGCCGATGCTCAATGTGGTCCCGCTGGCCAGACTCGTGGGCATTCCCGAAAGCGTTACCGCACCGGTTGCGGCGTTGTAGTTGGCACCGGCTCCGGGCGGGAGAGCCGGGAAGGATACTCCACTGAGCCCAGGTGTCATGGCCAGTGTGTAGGTCACCCCCGCGGCCGTCGACGGCCCATGGTTCGCGAAGGTTACCGTGCTGCTGACGGTGGCGCCAACCGTTGCGGTTGTCGGCAGGCTGACTGTCGTTGTCACATCCGCCACCGCGTTGATGGTCGTGGTGGTCGCCGCAGCGTCGGGGGCCCCGTTGACTCCCTGATTTGTGGCCGTGGAGATTCCCGAGGTGACCGTCACCGAGCCGCTGGTGGGTGCGGTATACGATACGTTCACGGTTGCGCGCGCACCCGGGGACAGACTTGTCGGCAGTCCGGAGAACGTGACGATGCCAGTCGCCGAATTGTATACGCCGGTCGCACCGCCGGAGATGGTGACACCGGACAGCCCGGTGGGGAGCTGCAGCGTGCGGCCGACGCCGGTTGCCGTGGATGGACCGTTGTTCGCGTAGGTCACTGTGCCGCTCACCGTTGAACCCGCATTCGCACTGGCGGGGAAATTCGCCGTGGTGGTGACGTCGGCGATCGGCGTAATCGTCGTCGTTGCCGCCGCGGCGTCTGGAGCGATGTTGGCACCCTGACTTGTTACCGTAGAGATCCCACAGGTCACGGTGACAGAACCGCTTGCTGGCGCCGTGTACGACACGATGACCGTCGAGCTGGCACCCGGGTTCAGAGTACCGGGCAATCCAGAAAGCGCGACCACACCGGTCGCCGGGTTGTATACGCCAGTGGCGCCGCCGGAGATGGTTACGCCGGATAGACCGGTGGCGAGTTGCAAGCTGTAGCCGACACCCGCCGCCGTGGACGGACCATTGTTCGCATAGGTCACCGCGCCGGTGACGGTCGAACCTGCATTTGCAGTTGCGGGGAAATTGGTGGTGGTGGTTACGTCAGCGGTCGATGCAAATGTCGTGGTCGCCGCCGCCATGTCTGGAGCGACGTTCGCGCCCTGATCCGTGCTTGTGGAGATGCCGGACGTTACCGTCACCGAACCACTCCCGGGTGCTGTATACGACACGTCGACGGCCAATTCAGCGCCCGGGGTCATGTTTGCCGGCAACCCGGTCAGCGTCACGATGCCAGTAGCCGGGCTGTACACGCCGGTTGCGTCACCAGAGACGGTTACTCCGGAGAGGCCGGGGGCGAGTTGCAAGGTGTCGCCGATGCCCGCCGCCGAGGACGGGCCGTTGTTCGCGTAGGTCACCGTACCGCTGACCGTTGATCCCGCGATCGCCGATGCTGGGAAGGTCACTGTGGTGGTCACGTCCGCAGTCGGCGTAATCGTGGTCGTCGCCGCCGCCGAGTCGGGAGCCACGTTGGCTCCTTGATTCGTCGTCGTGGAGATGCCCGAGTTGACGGTCACCGAGCCGCTGGTTGGTGCCGTGTAGGACACGTCGACCGTCGGGCTGCCCCCCGCGCTCAGGCTGCTGGGTAGCCCCGAGAGGGTCACCACACCGGTGACCGAGTCGTACACACCGGTCGCGTCTCCGAAGATGCTGACGCCTGTAAGTCCCGCCGGCAATTGCAGTGTGTAGGCCACACCCACCGCGGTCGATGGACCGTTGTTGGCGTAGCTGACAGTACCGTTGACCGTCGAGCTGGCGGTCGCCGATGCGGGGAAGCTCACGGTTGTGGTCACGTCGACGACCGGCGCCGGCTGATAGCCAAAGTCGACGCTAGCAATACTCGTGGTCTGGTTGACGAGATCCGTGCGCCCGTCAAGGGTCGCATCCGGATCGGCAATTTGTGGCGCGCCCGCCGGCAACGTCGAGGTGTCGACCGCAACACGGAAGTCGCCCGGTGCGAGCCCGGTGAAAGTGTAGCTGCCGTTGGCATCCGTTGGCATACGAGCGAGCACGTTGCCGTCACCATCGTAGAGGACGACCGTCACGCCGCTCGCTCCCTCACCCGCATTGAACGTGTTGCTGAAGTTTGCATCGAGCCAGACCAGATCGCCCAAGCTAATCGGGTTGGATCCGGGTTTCCTCAACGCCGCATCTACTGTCGTATTGTTTTCACCTGCGGCAAGCGTGAGCGAGACCCGTCCCGTCAATGGATCCGGATCACTGTCCACCGTGCGATCCGCGCCCACGAGCGCCGTACCAAACGAATATCCAGTCGGCGCGACGAAGCCCACCGCGTAGTTGCCTGGCGCCAGACCGGCAAATTCATAGGTGCCGGAGGTGTCGGTGTGCGCGGTGGCCAGCAGTTGACCGAAATTGTCGTACAGATCAACGACGACCCCTGGGAGGCCTGGCTCACCTGCCGTTTGAAGCCCATCGCCGTTGGTATCGTACCACACCCGATCGCCGATACGCGCCGGGCTGACGCCGGCAATGTACATGCCCGCGTCCATGTCGGCGTTGTTCTGCCCCGCCACCACCGCGAGCGTCGCGAAGCCGGTTGCCGGGTTGGGATTGCTGTCCTTCGTCGCATCGCCGCCGGCGTTTTGTGGACTGATCGTGTACCCGCCGGGTGCGACGAATTCGACCTGGTACGTCCCCGCCGGCAGACCCGCGAACTCGTAGGCACCCGATCCGTCGGTGACGGTCGTGGCCATCAACGTTGTGCCCGTCGAGTCGTAGAGATTGACGGTCACTCCGGCGATCCCCGGCTCGCCCCCGGTTTGAATGCCATCTTGGTTGGAGTCGTACCACACCCGGTCGGCAATGCGTGCCGGGGCGGCGCCACCGGTCAAGTACATACCGGCATCCACCGTGTCGAGCCCAGCGCCAGTGACCGTCACCACGGCGGTGCGACCGGTACTGCTGTTCGCGTCGCTGTCGAAGGAATCGGCCAGACCGCTGTTGCCGCCGACATCTTGCGTCGTGAACGAATAGCCGGTCGGTTTGACGAACTCGACCACGTAGCTGCCCGCAGGCACAGAGTCGAACGTGTAGAAGCCCGAGCCGTCGCTCTGCGTCGTGCGCAAGACAGTCGTGCCCGCGGAATTGCGCAGATTGACGGTGACCCCGGCAATGCCCTTTTCGCTGGGATCCTGGATGCCATTCTGGTTCGTGTCGAACCAGACGTAGTCGGCGATGCGTCCGGCGTTTGTCGACGCCGTGTCGAAGAAGTTGTTGTTCGCGAAGCTGGTGAGCGAGCTCACGTTGACCGGAACGAGGTTGTCGTTGACGCCCGCCGTGTCGCCGGTACTCGTGTAACCGGTCGGGTCGGTCTCGACGACAACGTAGTGGCCAATGTTCAAGCTGATGAAGTCGTAGCTGCCGCTGCTGTCGGTGGTGGCGACGGCGACGACCGTACCGTCCGCCGGATTGCCGTCACCGTTCGGGTCGGTGTACAGACGCACCGTCACGCCCGAGAGACCGGCCTCGCCGCCGTCGAGCGCCCCGTTTGCGTTGGCGTCGTTGTACACCGCGCCGCTGATGTCCGCCGCCTGCGTCAGCACCGTGGCCGAAGACGAATCCGGCGGCACGGGATCGCTGTTCGCATCCGTCGCGTACGATACGTCCGCGGTATTCATCGCGGGGTTGCATGCGCCGATGACGGTGAAATTCGCCGCAATCAACTTGCTCGCGCCGGTGCCCAACGGGCCGAGGTTGTTCCAAAGCACAAGACCGCTGCCCACGGCGTCAGCCGCGGGCGAGCCACCGCTGTACGACAGACACGTATTGAAGCTGTCGCTCAGTGGCAGCGTGGTGATGATCGTCGACCCCGTGTTCTGCACGGTCATCTGGAACGTCACGGTGGAGCCGATCGGCGCCTGTGCCGGCGGACTCGGAGGGGCCGGGCTCGTGAGCACCTTGCTCACCGAGAGTTGCGGGTTGGTGACGTTGACCGTTGCCGTTGCCGGTCCGGCGGAGGCCGTGCCCGACACGCTCGCGCTGTTCGTGCCTGGCGAGCAGGCGACCGAGCTCGATCCGGTGAAGGCGACGTGCAGTGTCGTGCTCGCTCCGACCGACAATGGCCCGACGTTGGTCCACGTGATGGTGCTCGAGGTGGATGACGATGCTGCCGGAGTGGTGCCGGCCGCATTGAACGTCAGGCACGACGGGTAAGTATCGACCACCTGCACCGTGGCCAGACTGGTGTTGCCGGTGTTGGTCACGACCAGGTCGAACTGCACCGCGTCATTGCGGTGGGCTCTGCCGCTTGACGGGGTCACCAGTGTCTTGGTGATTGCCACCGCGGCGACCGTGTTGGGAATCGTCGCCGTGGCACTGGTGTGGTCAGTCGGATCGTTCGGATCGCTATAGTTGACCGTGAGAATCGCACCCAGGGCGCCACCCAGCGTGCTGTTTGCGGGATTGTTGTCCGAAGTGTTGTGCGGGACACAACCGGTGAAGATTCCTGAGTGCACCGCCGTTTCCGTCAGTGTGATGGTGTAGGAATCCGCTGGGTTCGAGCTGGTGATCACTGCGGTGACCGTGTCGATCCCGGCGCTCGTATCTTGATCGAGGTCGGTGACGCGCACGCACACCTGCTCCGCGCCGCCGTACGACGGGGTGCTGGCTCCGCTGTTTCCGGTGGTGAACTCGGTGACGCTCGGTGTCCCCAGGTCCTGGAAGGTCAGCGGAAACTGGGCGCCGCGGGTGGCCGTGATCGTGCCTTCATAGCCCTCGTTGGCGATGACCGAGAGCTGATACGATCCCGGCGTCGCCGGAGTATCCCACTCATACTCAAAGGTCTTCGTATTGGTTCCCGTGGCGACGACCGAAGGCGTCACCGTCGATGCGACGTTGTTGGGATCGGTGATGGTAAGACTGAGACTGGTGATGTCCGCCGGACCGAATGGGTCGCTGACGACGGCACGCACGTAGACATGTTGCCCGTTGTTGCCTCCGGTGATCAGAGTGCCGCCCGGAGAGGGCGAGTCGTACACACCGAGTGAATCGACATTGATGACCGTCGTAGTGGGTAGTGAGATCTGCGACGGTTTCGAGTTGCTGTCGTACTGGATCGTGAACGCGACGCCGGCTTGAGCTGTGGTCACCAGGAGGGACGCGACGTCGGATGTGCCGAGGCTCACCGCGCCGGTGAGGTTTCCGGACCAGGTCAGTTGTGGACCGCCGCAGGTTGTGCCCGACGCATTGTAGGTCGCACCCGACAGCGTCAGCGAAGGGAATGCCGAGCCATTTTTCTTGAGCGCCGCGCTGATCGACGGCGAGCCGGGCATCGCCCCGCCGGTAACGGCAATGCAGGTCGTGACGCTGACCGCACCGCCGCTCGGCAGGCTCAGCGTACCGGCCATTACCGGTGTCTGGGTGAACGTGGCGCTGGTGTTCCCCAGGCTCGCCACCGTCACCGTCACGTCATCAACGAAGGTCTGTTCTCCCGGGCTTCCGGTGTCGCTGGCCAGGTGGGCGAAGCGTATCCGGGCATTCGCTGTGAGGTCACCTGCTGGAATGGTGTAGGACTTGTTTTGCCCGCCGGCTCCGGCGGCCTCGACCGTATCGAGGGTGATCACGGGACTGATGGTGCTGTAGGTCGTTCCATCGCCCGACGCTTCAACGGTAAAGGTGTCGTTGTTTTCGTGGCCACCAGAGGCCCGGATGTGGAACGTGAGCGTGGCACTCGTAGCGCCACTGAGGTTCAAGCCGCGGTCGATGTCTTGCGTCGCATTCCGGGCGTGGAACTGCAATTCTCCGGAAATGATCTGGATGTCGCCAGCTGTCGGGCTCGTCGCGGCTCCATCATTGGTCTCAACCCAGCTTCCCGACCAGGTCAACGTGCCATCGTTGTTGGAATACGACGCCGAGCCGAAGTGGTCGAGATAGGTGCCGGAGCTACCGCTGGTGCTGAGCGCGGCACTCGCGGAGGCGATCGTATCCAGTGGCGTGAAGTGCACAGGATCGACGCGAGTCAGCGATCCGGTCGTGTCGTTGTCGACTCCGTCACTTCGCAGATAGAGCTGCTTCGTCAGGCTTGGCATCGGGATGGACGCATCCGGTGTGCTGGCGCAGCTGTCGCCGTTGATGCTGTCGCTATGCGTGGCATGAAAGGAATTTCCGATGAGCGCATAGAGCGTCCCGTCTTGTGCCGCCTGGCCGGTCGTCTGCGACAGCGGCAGGCTCGTGGTATTGCGAAAGATGCCGCTGTTGACGCTCGTCTCGGTCAAGCTCAGGGTCTGTGAGTCTCCGGTCGTCGCATCGGTCACGAGAACCGTGATCGGTCCCAAGCCCTTGGTGTCATTGTCGGTGACGGTGACATAGACGAGCCCGTTCGCTGCATACGTCGTCACCGGGCTTCCCGAGCTGTCGGTAAACGACAAGGTGCAAATCGTCCCGTTCGTCGGCACGCTGTTGCTGTCGGTGAGCACGTCGCCGCCGCCGCTCACCGTGGCGGTGTTGACGACGCTGCCGGCGGCGGTCACGGTGGCGCTGTATTGAAACTGTGCGAACCCGCCGGGATTGATGATCGGAATCGTGTAGCCGGGGCTGTCCAGCGGGAAGCCGTTGCCGTCGTCTGGAATCGGGTTTCCATTGAGCGTGGTGGAATTCGGGACATAGACCAACGGTGCGGGTGGCGCATCGATGACCACCAGGTTACCCAGCACGAGCACGCCGGCGTTGTTGATCTTGATCGTGTACTCGATGACGTCGCCGATGTTGGCGAAGCCGATCGGTGGCGTGTCGGTGGTGATCCTCGATGTCTTGGTCAAGATCGCAACTGGGAAGGGCCGCACGGTCGTTCCCATGTCGAGAAACGGATTCCCGGCGCCGGCGGTAGCCGGATCTTCGCCCCACGCGGCGGTGATCAAGGTCCCGTTGAGGGTGTAGAGCTTCATGCCGGTTTGGTCCTTGTCCGGGTCGAAGACGCGGACAGAATCGAGTGCCGCCAGATTCAGTGCGACGTCGTACTTGTGCCCTCGCGGGTCCGTTTGCGAGCCGGTCGCCGGGTTGCCGTCGTAGTCGACGTACACCGTCGTCGGGTTCACCGCCGTCACCCACACCGGGCTGCCGTTCACCGAGAGATCACCGCTGCCGGGGCCCCAACCCACGACCGCCTGGGTGGTCAGGAATGTTTCGGGCACGAGCGCAAAACCCCAGTCGTGCACGTTGTTCGATGTCGGGCTGGCCGCGACCGCGGCGTAGGCAAAGAACGGGCTGCCACTGCTGTAGAAGTGCCCGCCGGAGCCGGCCGGCATCAAGAACTGAAACGCTGTGCCCGCAGACACGGAGAAGCTCCCCGTTCCCGATTTGGTCGCGTAGTTGATCGTCAACGCCGATGCGTTGGGGTTGAACAGGAAAATAAACGTTTGCCCATCCGTGGCGCTCGACGTGGTCCCGACGGGCGTGTAGTAGCTGCTGCCCCATTGGGTCGTTGGTGCGATGGTGTAGGAGCGCGATTCGTAGTTTCCATTGATCCTGCCGGTGATGGCTTGCACCATCACCGGCTTCGTGGCGCTGACAGTCGCGCCCACTTGGATCCCCCCACTGACTTGATAGCTTTGTCCCTGATTCAGGGTGACTGTGAACGGCGCGGTGGCCCCGCCGCCGTCGATGTCGATGGTGACGGCGGTGCCGTCCTGCGCCGCCATGATCACCGCGCCGACGTATCCGTACATCGAGCCGGTCGTGATGTTCTGGCCGACTGGAATCTTGAAGGTCGTGCCGTAGTCCCGCACCGCCGGCACGTCGACGGCGCTGGCCAGCACGGTGCCGGGGTTCACTGCCCAGCCGGCGCGGGTGACGGCCAACGCTTTCGTCGCCGCGAACTTGTCGTGACCGTCGTAGAACAGGTTGCTCGGGTTGCGCGGCAGGACGACATCGTTGCGGAGCGCGATGACTTCACCTGCCGTGAGG